>Ga0208504_1000032_pt1 | contig 39820 bp, 33 predicted proteins | sample CryBogCBH05Oct08_FD_184595 | JGI IMG/M metagenome (GOLD analysis project Ga0208504, IMG submission 184595) | Freshwater microbial communities from Crystal Bog, Wisconsin, USA - CBH05Oct08 (SPAdes) | ecosystem: Environmental > Aquatic > Freshwater > Lake | place: Crystal Bog, Wisconsin, USA...
GAGGATGAGAATCGCCGTGAGACATGGGGTGAAACTGTAGACCGCTACTTTAACTTTATGGTAATTCAGTTGCGTGAAAAGCATGGCTATGTTCCAGACGATAAGATTCTTGCAGAACTTCGTGATGTAGTTTTTAATCGTAACGTAATGCCATCTATGCGTTCTGTAATGACCGCAGGACCAGCATTAGAAAGAGAGAACGTTTCTGGATATAACTGTGCATTTCTTCCTGTAGATAATGCTCGTTCATTTGATGAAGCAATGTATATTCTTATGTGCGGCACTGGTGTTGGATTCTCTGTTGAGTATAAGTACATCAACAAACTCCCCGCCCTTCCAGAAACACTTGAGAAGTCATCAACCACTGTTATTGTTGGAGACTCTAAGGAAGGCTGGGCAAAGGCTTATAGAGAGCTTCTAGGTCTTTTGTGGGCAGGACAAATCCCACAGATTGATATCAGCAAGGTTCGCCCATCAGGTGCTCGTTTAAAGACAATGGGCGGAAGATCATCTGGGCCACAACCACTAGTAAATCTATTTGATTTTACAATTCAAGTATTTAAGGGAGCACTCGGTCGTCAACTAAAGCCAATTGAAGCTCACGACATTATGTGTAAGATTGGTGAAGTTGTTGTAGTCGGTGGAGTTCGCCGTTCTGCCATGATTTCACTTTCAAATATTAATGATATTGAAATGGCACAAGCAAAGGCAGGTAACTGGTGGGAGAAGAACTCTCAACGTGCTTTGTCAAATAACTCTGTTGCATATTCTCGCAAGCCAGAGATGCAGCAGTTTATTGCAGAGTGGAAATCACTTTATGATTCTAAATCTGGAGAAAGAGGAATTTACAATGTGGCAGCAGCCCAAGCCCAAGCAGCAAAGTACGGAAGACGTAGTGCAGATATTCACTACGGAACTAACCCTTGCTCAGAAATTATCCTACGCCCTTATCAGTTTTGTAATCTTTCAGAAGTCGTACTTCGTGAAAAAGATACAATTGAAGATGTCACAAATAAAGTCCGTCTTGCATCCATTCTAGGAACATGGCAATCAACTCTTACAGACTTTAAGTACATCCGTAAGATTTGGAAAGACAATACCGAAGAAGAGCGTCTACTTGGAGTTTCACTTACTGGACAATTTGGACATAAGTTCTTTTCTGGACAAGAGGGACTAGATAAGCTTGGAGATATTCTTGATCATCTTCGTCAATGGGCAGTAGATGTTAATATTGTAGAGGCAGAGAAAATTGGGATTCCCGCCTCAGCAGCAGTTACTTGCGTTAAGCCTTCGGGCACAGTGTCCCAATTGGTCGGGGTGTCTTCAGGAATGCATGCATGGCATTCAGATTACTATATTCGTACAGTTCGTGGGGACAAGAAAGACCCAATTACTCAGTTTTTAAAGGATTCAGGTATTCCTGCAGAAGATGATGTAATGAAGCCAAATGATACAACTGTATTTTCGTTTCCAGTAAAAGCACCAAAGCATGCTATTACTAGAGATAAGCTAACAGCAATTCAACAACTTGAAGTTTGGCTTACATATCAGAGACACTGGTGTGAGCATAAGCCTTCCATTACAGTATCTGTAAAAGAAGATGAGTGGATGGAAGTTGGAGCATGGGTATATAAGCATTTTGATGAGGTTTCTGGAATTTCATTCCTTCCATACTCAGAGCACACATATGTTCAGGCTCCATACCAAGAGGTTACAAAGGACCAGTATGAAGATATGCTTTCAAAAATGCCTAAGAGCATTAATTGGACTGCATTATCCATGTATGAGCTAGAAGACACTACAACTGGAACCCAGGCATTAGCATGCGTTTCTGGTGAATGTGAAATTGTAGATATTGGCGGAAACTGATAAAATAGTCTATATAGGGGTGTCAAATGTCTGTTAAAGAAACTAATACAAGCGTAGTCCAGGGGGATACCTGGGATGCAGTTATATATGTTACAGATTCAGTAGGCAACCCTATAGATTTTTCACAAGGATATACCTTTTTTATGGAGGTAAGAGATAGAGATGGCGGGCACATAGTTTGTGCTACCGCATCTGTTGGGGATGGAATAACAGTCATTGGATTAGGAACAATATCTGTAAAGCTAACCCCTACAAAAACAAAAAACTTTGTTTTGCCAAAATCTAAGTATCAAATTATATCTGTAGATTCATTCCAAAATAGAAAAACTCTTGCACAGGGATGGTTTGATGTTGAAGCAGGTTTAATTTCATAATGACAGATAATATTTACGTAACGCTACAAAATACAAATATTGAAGTTTCAACCCCAGGATATCAAGGGCCAAGAGGTTTTCAGGGTGTGCAAGGTAATATTGGAAATACTGGAATTCAAGGCGTTCAAGGTATTTTAGGTTTACAAGGATACCAAGGCTTGCAAGGTTTTCAGGGAAATAGTGGTATACAGGGTTTGCAAGGCTTACAAGGAACTAAGTTTTTAGAGTATGGAAATCTTTCTGATTTGCCGCAGAACCCCCCAGTTGGATTATATTATTATGCTCAAGATATAGACAAAATGCTTTTTAGTGGCATTAATGGATGGAATAAGGTTTCTTCAACACCCGTCATTTTTACTTCGGGTGGTACATTAACATCAGACTCAACATACTATTACAGAACATTTACTGATAGCGGAACATTTTCTATTTTAAATGGTTCTTTAAATGTTCAAATACTTGCAATTGCAGGTGGTGGTAGTGGAGGATATAGTTCAATAGGCGGTGGCGGTGCTGGAGGAGTTGTTTATCAACAAACAAATCTTTCTCACAATTCCTACAATGTTATTGTTGGCTCAGGTGGCTCAGGAGGAAATGCTGGTTCAAATTCAGACGTCTTAAATCCAAGTTCAAATAGCGTATTATCATCACCCGCATTGGGAGGCGGAAGTTATTATCAACCCAACGGTGGCTCTGGGGTAGGAGATGGTGGTTTGGGAACGCCTGGTCAAGGATACAATGGTGGAGACAATCACGATGCTGGAGGCGGCGGTGCTGGAGGAGTTGGTGGAGAAGGATATTATTCTTATGGAAGACCTGGTGGCGGAAATGGTGGTCCAGGAACACATGCATATTCTGATTGGGCGTCAGCAACAAATACTGGTGTAAATGGTGGATATGCTGGAGGTGGCGGCGGATGTGGAGTTGACTATGATTATGTAGGTGCAGTTCATGGTTCAGCAACTGATGGAGGAGGACATGGAGGATTAAATTATCCATGGTACTTTACTTATTCACAACCAGGTACAGCAAATACTGGCGGTGGTGGTGGCGGAACAGGTGGGGATCCATCGTATGGCGTAGGCTCTGGCGGTTCAGGAATAGTAATCATTAGATATTTAAAGTCTGATGCAGGAATTTAATAGCTTTACATAAGCTTAGTAGTTAAGGTATACTTTAAAAATGAATTTAGTTCATAAATCAGTTCAAGCTGGTGGCAAACTTGCACCCCTTGTAATTAAAGAGGGTCTTAGTAAAGGCACTGGACTCATGAATCCATCTATATTCATAGATGATGATGGTGAAATAATTGTAAATCTTAGACATGTCAATTATTCTCTATACCATTCAGAAAAAGATATGATGTTTCCATCAGCTTGGGGACCTTTGGCATATCTTCATCCAGAAAAAGATATGAATCTTAGAACATATAATTACCTATGTAAACTAGATAAAGATCTTAATCTTACAGATTATACTTTGGTTGATACTACAGCTCTTGACATCCCGCCCGTTTGGGAGTTTGTTGGACTTGAGGATGCACGAGTTGTAAAGTGGGATGGAAAATATTATTTAGCGGGAGTTCGCAGAGATACAAAGCCAAATGGTGAAGGAAGAATGGAGCTTTCCGAGATTGAGCTAGATAAAGTTAATTGGAAAGCTAAAGAAATATCAAGATTTAGAATACCAGCGCCAGGGAAAAATAACTCATATTGTGAAAAAAATTGGTATCCAATTATTGATAAACCATATCATTTTGTTAAATGGACTTCTCCTACAGAAATAGTAAAAGTATCGTTAGACGATCAAGTAGGATGTGAGCAGGTATCTGAAAAGAAAACATTCCCAACTTTGTTTGATCAAAGAGGCGGATCTCAGATGATTCCGTGGAATGAATATTACATCTCAATATCTCATGAAGTAAATTTGTTTAATAACTATCTAGTTCAAAAAAATGGTGTATATAGACATAGGTTATGTGTGTGGGACTCTGAATATAATCTTGTTGGCCTTTCCCCCGAAAACTTTTCATTTCTTGATGCACATATTGAATTTTGTGCAGGAGCAGCAAAACTAGGTGATGATTTGCTTGTAACATTTGGATTTAGTGATAATGCAGCATTTGTTCTTAAAGTTCCAAATACTGTAGTTGAGTCAATGATAAGAGAGGCTTTGGCATATGGCAACAATTGAAGAATTAATTGAATCAGCTTCTTCAGATATGCTTAACCCAGAGCATAATTTTAAGATTGCAAGGGCATATGAAGAAATTGGTCAAACTGCAGCAGCTATGTCATTTTATCTAAGAACTGCAGAATATGGATACAATACACACCCTATATTGGTGTATAGTTCATTGATTAGAATTTCTTACTGTGTACTTGATCAATCTGGCAGAGAACATACATTAGAAAATTCTTTGCTTCAAGCCATTCAATATATGCCAGCTAGACCAGAGGCTTATTTTGTCTTGTCCCGCCAATATGAAAGAACCCAGAAATGGCAAGAGTGCTACACATTTGCTGAGCTTGGATTAATGTATACAAACAGGATGGAGCAGCTTCCAGTTAATGTTGAATATCCAGGGTCATATGCTCTTCTTTTTGAGAAAGCTGTAAGCGGCTGGTGGCGGGGAAGAAAAAATGAGTCACTATCAATTTTTAATGAACTCCTAGCCCAAGATATAGCTCCAGAGTATCGCTCATCCATAGAATATAATTTGTCAATTATAGGCCAAAAATAACGGATTTTATAAGTACTTTGGTATACTTATATCGTCATGACAAGCAACCCTAGTAATACGCCCAAGGGTTTTAGATACCCTATCTACTCAGATTCACCAGATGTCCCTAGAGACTTAGGCAACCTGGCATCTGATATTGATGCATATTTAAGCGTAAATAAGGGGCCAGGATATTTAGTATATTCATACTCAACAATTAATTTTGCAACGGGGAGCCAAACATTTTTAACCCCAATAGTTATAACAGCTGGTAGTACGTACAACCCACAAGGAAGTGGAGCCTACATAGCTGGAGATCGTGTAAGAATAATAAATAATTCAAACACTTCTCAATATATGGAAGGTTTTATTACATCAGTAACTACAAATACAAATATTGTAGTAAACATTGATATTGTAAATGGTTCAGGCTCATCTTCAAGCTGGACATTTTCTGTTACTGGTCTTCAAGGCGTTCAAGGACCTCAAGGTACTCAAGGTGTTCAAGGACTTCAAGGTAGACAAGGCGTACAGGGAGTACAAGGACCTCAAGGCACTCAAGGCGTTCAAGGAACGCAAGGTACTCAGGGATTACAAGGACCTCAAGGTACTCAAGGAGTTCAGGGGCCTCAAGGCACTCAAGGAGTTCAGGGGCCTCAAGGCACTCAAGGAGTTCAAGGACCTCAAGGAACTCAGGGCGTACAGGGTCCACAAGGTACTCAAGGCGTTCAAGGAACTCAGGGCGTTCAAGGAACTCAAGGTACTCAAGGAGTTCAGGGGCCTCAAGGCACTCAAGGAGTTCAAGGACCTCAAGGAACTCAGGGCGTACAGGGTCCACAAGGTACTCAAGGCATTCAAGGAACTCAGGGCGTACAGGGTCCACAAGGTACTCAAGGCGTTCAAGGAACTCAGGGCGTACAGGGTCCACAAGGTACTCAAGGCGTTCAAGGACTACAAGGATCTCAAGGTACTCAAGGTACTCAAGGCTTTGGATATGCTCAGCTTCAAGGTATTCAAGGTTTGCAGGGATTGCAAGGTACTCAAGGTACTCAAGGCTTTGGATATGCTCAGCTTCAAGGTATTCAAGGTTTGCAGGGATTGCAAGGAAATGCATCAACACACGCATTTGGCACTACACCTCCACCAAATCCAGCAATAGGTCAATCATGGGTAAATACAAATGATGGAAGAACCTATACTTGGGATGGAACTGAATGGTTTGAAACTTATGATAATTTAAGTGGTCTTCAAGGAATTCAGGGATTATTAGGCTTACAGGGAACATTTGGGCCACAAGGGATACAGGGTATACAGGGCAACCAGGGAATTCAAGGAACACAAGGACTTACTGGATTTTATGCAGCTAGTGTTTCTTCTAATATAACACTATCTAAATTTACTAATTATTTTGTAGATACAACAGCTGCTAGAACATTAACTCTTCCAGCTACCGCCGCACTTGGGGATGAACTTCATATATTTGATATATCTGGAAGTGCAGCTATAAACAATATAACTGTAAATAATAATGGATTAAATATAAATGGGGTTTCACAAACTTTAGTAATTGATAAGAATTATGCAGGAGTAGTATTAATTTATACAGGTTCAACCTATGGATGGAGAGTGTCATAATGTCATTAAGTTATAGTTCAATTTTTGGTGGGTCGGGAGTTGCACAAACAGTAACAGCATCATCCCCCGCAACACTTTATACTTCAGCAGTGACACTGGTTCCAGGAACATATACTGTTACTTGTGTGTCAAGCACAAACACTGTTGTTGATTTTTATAATGGTACAACATTACTTGCTACAGCTACAACAGTCTCAGGTTCAGTTTCTGTTAATATTGGCTCAAATGCAACAAAAATTGAATATTATACAAATACTGGCTCAAACGTAGTAATTAGTATTCAATTGACTGGACAATCAATAGCTAGCATATCTGGAACTCTTTATACTTATACTTCAAGTCAGGTGGTCCCACTTGTTGGAAATGGTTTTTGTGTATTAGTAGGCGGCGGCGGTAACGGAGGCTCTTGTTGGGTTAATGGGTCAAACACACCTTCACCAGGCGGTGGCGGCGGTGCAGCTTCAATTGTATTTGGAAGACAAGCATTAAACGGATCAACTTCGCTAGTTATTGGAAATAGTGGAGGAGGAACATCAACCTTTGGAACATTAACTGCAACAGGCGGAGCAAACGGAGTTAGCGGAAGCGGTGGCGCTAGCAATGCTGGAGGTTCTGCTGGAAATCTTGGCGGAACAGGTGGAACTGGTGCAGCAATTGGAACAAATGCTACAGCAACATCTGCAATAAGCACATTAAATCTATTGTTTACACAAGGAACAACTGGCGGTGGCGGCGGCGGAGGATGTGGACTAAATAGCTCTTATACTGGTGGTAGCGGAGCAGGTAGTGGAGTTGGCACTGGCGGCGGTGGTGGAGGATACTATGGTGGTCCAGGAGGAAATGGAACTGGTTACGGATCTGGCGGTGGCGGCGGCGGTGCGACAAGCGTTTATTCTGGATACTCTGGTGGTCTAGGAGGATCAGGTGTTTTGTATGTCATTATGTAATAAGGAGATAAAATGGATTTTGCGGTAATTCAAAATGATGTTGTTGTAAATTTAATTGTTGCTGAAACAAAAGAAATTGCTGAAGAAGTAACAGGAAATCTTTGTGTTGAATTTTCAAAAGAGAATCATCCTTTGATAGGTTGGGCTTATAACTCTATATCTGGAGAATTTATATCTCCTCCTCCAGCGGAAGTAAAGGTAGAAACGCCCTTAGCATCAACCATGTAAATGGTTTTATTTAAAAATAAAGTATAATGGAGGTATAATGGTTATCAGTTTCCCGTCCTCGCCCACATTAAATCAACAGTATTCCTACAATGGACGTACTTGGTCATGGAATGGAACTGCATGGCAGTCTGTTGGAACCGCTCAAGGTTTACAGGGAACACAAGGAATTCAGGGATTATTAGGCTTACAGGGAACATTTGGGCCACAAGGGATACAGGGTATACAGGGCAACCAGGGAATTCAAGGAATTCAAGGTCCTCAAGGTACACAAGGTGTTCAAGGTACACAAGGTGTTCAAGGCTTGCAAGGTTTACAGGGTCCAGTTTCATCTATTAATGCTCATCAGGCAGCAGAAGCTATTTCGGTAGGTTCTCTACCAAATTCTCCAACATATACGGCGGGAACTGCAGATTTTGAAAACGGTACAGGAATTGGTGCTTATATACAGGCATCATCAAACGGAACATTGTCAATTGATGGATATACAACCCCAAATCTAGCTGTTGGAGATCGTATTCTGGTAGCTGGACAAACTAATAAAACAACAAATGGTATTTATACAGTAACGTCTGTTGGCTCTCCAACAACAGAATGGAAACTTACTCGTGCAACAGATTATAATAATAGTGTGGCGGGTCAAGTAGAAGAAGGCGATTATATATTTGTAACTGATGGAACAGTTTATGGACAAACAGTTTGGATTCAAATTGGAAATGGTTCAAATTCAGATGGAACAATACGTATAGGTACAGATAACATTCAGTTTGCTCAAACATCTAGTATTGGTGCACAAGGACCAACAGGTCCAGCGGGAGCGGGTGGAGTAATAACAAATTATGGTTCATTTTATTCTACAGTAACACAAAATGCAGTTACATCAACTGGTAAAGCAGTTTTATTTGATTCTACTAACGTATCAAATGGTGTAACACTTACTTCAAATGGAACAAATTTAACTAGAATCACAATTCCTGTAACTGGAACATATATGATTGACTTTTCTGGTCAATTAGGTGCAACAGGTGGACCAGCATCACATACTGCAAGTTTTTGGCTTGTTAAAAATGGAGTAACTGCAGTAGGAACAGGTTTTGATACTCAATTTACAGCAACTAATCCAAAGATAGCTACTTGGATATATCAGGTAAATGCAACAGCTGGAGATTATTATGAAATTTATTGGATAGCAGATAATACTGCTGTTGAACTTATTAATAGTCCCGCTTCTTCACCAGTACCTCTAGCACCTTCAGCTTTTGTTCGTGTAATTCAACTTGCTTATCAAGGTATTCAAGGTTTACAAGGTGTTCAAGGAGTTCAGGGATTAACAGGCTCACAGGGAGTACAGGGTACTCAAGGAACAAGCATTCAGGGTGCGACGGGACTACAAGGATTACAAGGATTACAAGGATTACAAGGAGCAACTGGGGCGGGAGCTCAAGGAATCCAAGGTCCTCAAGGTACTTTAACATTAACTCCTGCAAGAAATGTTACAGAATTTCCAACACCTACAGCAGGACAAACTACATTTGCAGTAACTTATACTCCAGGATACATTGATGTGTTTCTTAACGGTGTTAGATTGGCTTCTGCTGACTATACCGCCACAAATGGCACATCTGTTGTGCTTGCCACTGGCGTAAATTCAGGCGATGTTGTAAATATTGTTACATATTCCCTTGGATTAGGTGCTCAAGGTGTTCAAGGGCTTCAAGGTGGAGGCTTTAATCAGCTGCAAGGAATACAGGGATCTGCAGGATTTTTAGGATCAAATGGTTCACAAGGTGTGCAAGGTATTCAAGGATTACAAGGTTTTGGCGCACAAGGAATACAAGGCATTTCAGGAACAATTATTAATGCTCCAGCTAAATCAGTAATAACTTTTAACCCAACAACTACAACCTCTACATTTACAGTTAACTATACAGTTGGATATATTGATGTTTATGTAAATGGCGTAAGACTTTCTGGCGTAGACTATACTGCTACAAATGGAACTTCTGTAGTTCTTACAACTCCCGCCATTAATGGTGACGTTGTTGATATTGTTCAGTATACAATGGGGCTGGGTGCTCAAGGGTTAACTGGTATTCAAGGTCCAGCAGGATCAATTCCTGCAACTTTATCAGATGCAACATCTTCATCAGTAGCAAATTCACCAGGATTCTTAGGAATGCCTCAAAATGGACTACAAGGCACATTTACAACGACATACACGCTAGCACCTTCAGATGCAGGAAAACATATTTATAGTTATAATGGCATGCTTATGGTAACTATTCCAGCAAACTCTTCTGTTGCATTTCCAGTAGGAACAACAATAAGCCTAGTTAATATGGCGGGTACTGGAATGCAAATAATGTTATCTATAACTAGTGATACTCTTTATCAAGCAGGAACGGGAGCAACAGGATCAAGAACTATTGCTCAATATGGAGTAGCAACTCTTCTTAAAGTAACACCAACATCATGGATAATTAGTGGAAATGGAATTTCATAATGACGGGTGCATTCCAAGGGTTCTTTGGATTTTCATCCGCATCTCTTAATTACACAACATTTGGAAACTATTTAGGTGATGGTTCAAGTGGAAATGCTATATATAGTTCTGCAACTCAACAGGCAGTTGAAAATAAAAATGGTTCATATGACGGAGATATGGTCATGCTTCAATTTAAATCTTTAAATATAACTTCAACTGGTTCACTTACTCCAGATCAGCCTTGCAGAGGAATGTTTATATATGTTCAAGGTGATTGTACAATTAATGGAACTTTATCTATGACTGCAAGAGGTGCAGCAGCAAACCCAACAATTGCGGGAGCATCAGATAATAATGCAGTAAGCTCTTCAGGTTTACAATATGGATTTGCTTATTCAGGTGGAACTGATTCTTTAACAATGTCTGCATCAACTTTTAACGGAACAGGAAATAGAGCAAGAGCTGCTATTGCAAATCAAAAGAGCGGATCTGGAACAAATTATAAGGTTGTAACAATTTCAAGATCTGGATCTGCAGGAGCAGGTGCTACAACAAATGTTAATGGAAATGGTGGAGTTACTCCCCCAGATGCCGCAGCTGGATTTACTGGTGGCGGAGCAGCAGGTGGTGGTTATTGGGCAGGTGGCTCAAATATTTATCCAGGAAGCGGTGCTGCGGGAACTTGTTTTTCTGGCGGTGCAGGAGGTGGTGGATATAATACAAACAATGGCGGTATTTCTGCTGGTGGCAGCGGTGCTGCTTATGGTGGAGCAGGTGGACAGGGATCTTCAGGTGGTGCTATTTATGGAACACAATACAATAGATATGGTGGCGGTGGAGCAGGAAATCCACATGGAGCCACATGGAATGATGGAAATAACTGGGATTCTAATCTAGGTTCTTATGCTGCAAAAGATGGAACAGGCGGGTTGCTATTTTTAGTTGTTGGTGGAACTTTGACCGTTGGCTCTACTGGAAGTATTCAAGCAAACGGAAGTCGTGGTATGTCAACTTATGGCGGTGGTTCTGGTGGCGGAGCAATTGTTATTTTGTATAAAAATGGTTTTTCAAATTCAGGAAGTATAACAGCTTCAGGTGTACAAGCAGATGGAACAGTTGCGGGAGCAGTAGGGGCGGGATCACCAGGAAATGGTAATAATCGTGGTGGAAATGGTTCAGTACAAACTTATCAAATGCTTTAAGGAGGAAATATGTCAAGAAAAACAGATCTAATTCATACAATCAGACTATCTGGTAATTCTTCTTCATACCCATCAAATTCATTTGTTGGGGAAAAATATTACGACACGACCCTACAACAACTTTATATTTATACAACTGGAGGATGGTTTCCAGTAAATCAAAAACCATTACCTGTAGTAACAGGAGGCATTTTAACCTCAGACTCAACTTATTATTATAGAACATTTACATCAACTTCTAATTTAGTAATATCAACAATGCCATTAACTATAGACTTACTTATTGTAGGAGGAGGAGGTTCTGGCGGCGGCGGCCCAGGCGGCGGCGGCGGAGCTGGCGGAGTTCCTTCTCTAACATCTTCTGTAACTTTAACTCCAAATGTTTATTCTGCAACGATAGGTGCTGGTGGATCTTATGCTAATCAAGGTGGATCAGGTTCTGCTGGGTCTACAAGTTCAATAAATGCTAGATTAGCAACAGGTGGTCCAGGAGGCTCTGCAGGTGGAAATGGCGCAGGAGGAATCGCTACTTCTCCAGCAGGATCTGGAGGAATGGGTGGATATGGAACAGGTTCATCTCCAGTAGCGGGATCAAATGGATATACAAGCTCAACTATAAATTCAATATCTTCAGCAACTTCAACAGGACAAAATGTTAGTGGAAGCTATTATTATGGCGGCGGCGGTGGCGGAGGTGGATGGGATCTGCTAGGTGCAGCAGGAGGTTATGGCGGAGGCGGTGCAGGAGGTAACTCATACAGATTTTCAACTGGAACAGATGCAACAGCAGGAACTGCTAACACTGGCGGCGGCGGTGGCGGAGGTGCAGCAGCATCAGGTAATGCACCAATTTCAGGTGCTGGTGGATCAGGAATTATTGTAGTTAGATATACTCGTACTCAAGTAGGCGGGTAACTAAAAGAATGATAAAATATATTAATTGGAGATTAAATGTCAAGAGCTAGAGATTTATCAATGTCATCAATGCCACAGGGTAATACTGCATCCCGTCCATCTAATGCATTTGTAGGGCAAGAGTATTTTGATACAGATTTACAACAACTTTTAACTTATACTTCTTTAAGCACATGGGTGGCAGCAGGAACATCTGCAATACCAGTAGTTACTGGAGGAACACTTTTTTCAGATGCAACATATTATTATAGATTGTTTACATCTTCTTCAAATTTAATAGTCTCTGGTCAATCTTTAACTGCAGATATTTTGCAAGTTGCAGGAGGCGGATCTGGTGGAAGATATGGCGGTGGTGGAGGTGCAGGAGGAGTTGTTTATATAAATTCTCAATCACTTACCCCACAATCATATTCAGTAACTGTTGGTGCAGGAGCAACTGGTTATGCTGGAGATGCTCAAAGTGGAGGACAAGCAAGCAATGGAAATAATAGTGGTTTTGGCTCCCTAGTTCAAGCTATTGGCGGAGGTGGCGGAGGACTTTATCAAAACAATAAAGGTGTAAGCTCAGCAGGAGCAGCAGGTGGTTCAGGCGGCGGCGGAGCAATGTACAATATCGGTGCAAGCACGGCAGCAGGCGGTTCATCAAATCAAACCACGGGTAGTGGATATACTGTTTATGGTAATTCTGGAGGAAATGGTGGTTTGTACAACAGTATTGATGCAGGCGGTGGCGGCGGAGCAGGAGTATCTGGAAATAATGGTACTTCAAGCGGTGCAGGAACAGGAGGAAATGGAACTTCAGCATATTCTGCATGGGGATTAGCAACTTCAACTGGACAAAATGTTTCTGGAACAGTATATTATGCAGGCGGCGGTGGTGGAGGATCTGTTAAATCAAATACCCGTGCTACTGGAGGTTATGGCGGAGGAGGCTCAGGAGAGTATTCAAGTAATACATCAACAACCTCTTCAATTGTAGATGCATTAGCAAACACTGGTGGAGGTGGCGGAGGAAACCCAGACGTTTACGTTAGTGGGGTTTGGAGAGCTGGCAACGGTGGTTCTGGAGTAGTAATAGTAAGATATACAAGAGCATCAGTTGGCGGGTAATAAATAATGGGTCGCATTAGAGATATGGCACAATCAGCAAGATCTATTAATACTACTTCTAATCGTCCTGCTAACCCACATCCTGGTCAAAAACATTATGATACAACTTTGCAACAAATGCTTAATTATACTTTAGGTGGATGGGTTCCAGTAAATATTGCTCCCCCTACTCCTAGCTTATCTGGAGGAACATTAACTTCTGATTCAACTTATTATTATCGCACATTTACATCAACATCTTCTTTAGTTGTTTCTAATAGCGGAGTTACAGCAGATATTTTAATGGTAGCTGGCGGTGGCGGTGGTGGAGGATATTTTTATTTAAATGGCGGCGGTGGAGCTGGAGGATTAATTTATTCAACATCATCTTTAATTACTGCAGGAACATATTCTGTAACAGTTGGTTCAGGTGGTGCAATAAATGTTCAAGGAAATAATAGTATATTTAATGGTTTAACTGCAATAGGAGGAGGAAGAGGCACTGGATATATATCTAATGGATCAGATGCTACCATTGGAATAGATGGCGGATCTGGTGGCGGTGGCGGAGCTTACGAAACCTCTTTTAATAATTTTACTGCGGGTCACTTACATGGTTTTGGAACGCCTGGACAAGGTAATGATGGCGATGGAGGAGCTGCTGGCAATCCACAGTTTTCTGGAGGTGGTGGTGGAGCAGGAGCAGCGGCTAGTGGCATTGCTGGAGGAAATGGTTTAAGTTTTCCAGATTTTGCAAGTGCGACTTCAACAGGTGATAGAAATTACTATGCTGGAGGAGGAAGCGGAGTTGGCTGGAATTCACAAGCTAATCCTGGAATTGGTGGTGGAGGATACGGTAATGCTTGGAATGGTTCAGCTAATGGAATGACAAATACTGGCGGCGGCGGTGGAGGAGATTCACCTTGGAATTATCAATATACAAGTGGCACAGGCGGTTCGGGAATAGTAATTGTAAGATATACCAGAGCACAAGTAGGCGGGTAGTCAAAAGAATGATAAAATATACACAGGAGATTAAATGACACGTGCAAGAGATTTAGCTAATTCAAGTTATGCAATAGGACCAACATCATCACGTCCTGCATCTCCATATACTGGACAAGAATATTATGATACAACATTACAAGAATTGATTACATATTCAACTGTTGGATGGGTAGGCGCTGGATTGCAAGGCTTGCCACCAGTAGTAACTGGCGGAACATTAACCTCTGACACAACATATTATTATAGAACTTTTACAAGCACTGGCTCTTTATCGGTAAGTGGTGGAAATTTAATTTCAGACATACTTATAGTTGCTGGCGGCGGGGGTAATGGTGCTTATTGTTCTGGAGGTGGAGGAGCAGGAGGACTTCTTGGATATACAGCTACCACTATTACTGCAGGAAATAGTTACACGGTAACGGTAGGGGCTGGTGGTTCTGTAGGATCAAATGGTGGCAATTCAAGCGTATCTGGCTTATCTTTAACTACAGCCCTAGGAGGAGGATACAGTTCTTCTGGAGGAGGATCAACAACTTATTTGGCACAAACTGGTGGATCTGGCGGCGGCGGAGCTGTAACTAATAGCAGTACTTGGAATGGAGCATCTGGTACATTAAATCAAGGAAATAGCGGTGGAAGTTTTACTGGCGGCTCTACTCCTGGAAACTATGCAGCAGGCGGCGGCGGCGGTTCAAGCACCGCTGGAGCAAATTCAAGTTCTTACCAAACTACAGGAGCATCTGGAGGAACTGGATCTTCAGCATATTCGTCTTGGGGAGCAGCAACTGGAGTTGGTGATAATCATAGTGGAACTTATTACTTTGCAGGCGGCGGCGGAGGATTTATATCCAACAACTATTCTGGAGGAACTCTTACAGGCGGACCTGGCGGTTCTGGCGGCGGCGGCTTAGGTGCTTCTGGAAGCTCTACGGGAGCTGTACTTGTCAATGGAAGCAATGGAGTTGCCTATACTGGAGGTGGCGCTGGCGGCGGCGGTACTACAAGCAATTCAAATTCGGGTTATTCTGGTGGTTCAGGGGTTGTAATATTTCGTTATACTCGTTCACAAGTTGGTGGATAACATCCCCATATGCTACAATTAAAACCTAACAAAGGATAATAATGGCTAAAGTAACAAATCTCCCAAGAGAAGAAGAATTTAAATGTTTTTCATACAATGTAAATATGATTATTCATGTATTTGCAAAGAATGAAACAGAAGCCCGTGAAAAGCTTGATAAAGAGGGCGGATTTGTAGGAAAGAGAGAAGTATCTCTAGCAGATCAAGTTATTTTGCATCATGGCAAATAATAAGATTTGTGATATACTTTAATCAGATTTAAAAGGAGATAAAATGGCACATTTCGCAGAAATTGATTCAAATAATAAGGTGGTGCGTGTCCTTGTTGTATCTGATGCAGATGCAGTAAATGGCCATGACTTCCTTGCAAACAAGTTGGGCCTTGGCGGTACATGGGTTCAAACTTCATACAACACTCGTGGTGGAGTTCACTACGGTGCAGACGGTAAGCCAGACAATGGAACACAAATTGGTTTCAACTATGCTGGTATCGGATACACATGGGACGGTACAGGATTTGCTGCACCACAACCTTATCCATCATGGACTCTAGATAAAACAACTTATTTTTGGAACGCTCCAGTAGCTGCACCAACACTTGATAGAACTAAGTATCCAGATAACATGCAGATTGTTACATGGAATGAAGATACAAAGGCTTGGGACTTCACACAACCATTCCCGTCTTGGACACAAGATGCTACGACAAAGTTCTGGACAGCACCAGTTGCATATCCAACAGACGGAAAGTCTTACTTCTGGAACGAAGAGACAAAGGTCTGGACAGAAGCACCTGCAGTACCACAAGCATAATAAAACATATTACAAATTTGCCAGGAATACATTTCCTGGCATTTTTGTTTTTGAGATATAATAGGATATATGTCATATAAACAAGCCGTTCTTAGAGATAATCCAATTGGATTTTGGTTACTTGATGGTCCTTCAACACTTAGGACATATGGCACACTATTGCTTGAATATGCAACATATCAAGACTATTTAGATAATGAATCAACATATTTGCAAGAAGTTGGATCTATGTATTTGCAGGATGTATCTGCATATCAGAATGATTATAATATTTCAAATGGTTATGGTGGAAACTCAGCAGCATACACTTTGGGTTCCCCGAATTTTCAAGATGTAATGACTCTTATTACCCATGCTAATTATGATACACAAAATAATGGTTGCAGAATTACAGATAACATTGGCGTAGATATCCTTAATATTTATAAGGGTTTTGAGGCGGGATATGAAAATAAAAACTTTGGTATAGAGTTTTGGGCATTAATACCAGGTCCAACTACTTCTGATTTCCCGCTAGTCACACTACATTCAGCATCAAGTCCAAGAATGAGAATCTATATAAACGGGGATTCTATATACTTTCAGGTCTATTTTTCAAATGGTACAAGTTCTACTACAAAGAAGCAGATATACTCATGGGATCAGCCATTTCATGTATTTGCAATAGCTAAAGATGACAGCATTAAAATATCAATAAACGGCATATCAGATGAAAAGATTTCTTTTGCTAATACTCTTGCATATTATGTAGACCCAGGAGTACCAACTGGAAATCAAGGTGCATCATATTATAATGCAGCAGATCACAGCAGATTTAGTATTGGACCAGCAGCATCAGGACAACATTTTACTGTTAATGGTCTTGCATTTTATGATTATGAATTAACTGTAAATCAAATAAGAGCACACATGACAGCAGCTCATAGAGATTCTGATCCAGCTAACTATTCAAGACAAACAGATGCATCTCATTTTTCATTTGATAATACTACAGGCCAGATGATATTATCTAAACAACTTACATCCCCCGCAGGTTATAATTTTGGAACATTTTCAAATGTTATAACAGACGGCACGGGTATAACGCTGGCACAAACAACTACTGCACAAAGCGGGTCGGGAACTTGGATATATCCAATTTCAGCAGTATCTTACTCCAACTTTGCAAACATTGAGTTATCTTGGGATTCAGGTTCATACAATTCATCAACAGCATACAGTAAATATGTAACAGTATCAATATCATATGATGGTGGAACAACTTATTATAATGTTACAAATGGAAAGAATTTTCCATATTTCTTGTCACTATATTCATCAGCAGTTAGTGTTCAAGCATTAATTAAAGTTACATTGTATTCTCCAGACACTTCTCTTGATAATCAGCCAAGACTTGATAATTTAAGTATTAATCTATACAGCGATATCAGCGAGGTTTCTGACTCTGGACTATTCCAGCTTACCCCAACATCAAGCAGTACATATATGATTAAAAAAGATAATTCAAATATACTCTCAAGAGGAAAGAATTTAGGCATTAGATTCTCAGCACAAGATCCAGGAGGTACTCCAGGTTCAGCAACAATATCTCCAATTTCAAGTGCATCTTATGAGTCAATAGAATTTTGGTTTGAATACGATGGGTCAGGCTCAGCAGTTTTGGATACAGGGGCGGGATCTTCAGATTTGTATATAGACTCATCTAATATTCTGCATAAGAACTACTCTGGTGGATACCTATATGTTAATGGAATTGAAAGAACATCTTCTCCACTAACATTAGTAAATGGTGAGGTTTACCATGTAGTTGTTGTATATGCATCTACAAAAACCCATAATATACTATTAAATGGCTCTTATGATGGCTCTAAAGCACCTTCAGAGGCTAGTTATGGCTATATAACTGTATATCCATCAGCACAATCATCCTCTCAGGTTCAAACCAGATATCTGTCATTTATATCTGTTTATACAGGAATTGCTCGGGATTCAGTGACTTCTTTGGGCTCTATTTTGGAATACTCTGGTTCAATAACCAATATAAATAACGGTCAAGCTGTCGGATATCATCGCCATATCAACTAAAAATGGCAGGCAGATGTTCAAATTTTGGGCTTTATCCAAATATAATGGTATTATACATATATGCCTAGAATGAAGATTACCCCCGTAGATGAAGTAAATTATGGTATTTACGCTTGGGTTATGCCAGATGACAAGATTGTTATGGATGATGAAGGAGCCTATTTGAGCATCCCGTCCATGAAAGGCGATATTCGCCAGATTAAAAAGCTAAAAGAAGCAGCAAAGAATTATGGTGTATCTGAGGGTAAGCCAATGTTTTTTGCAGGACATAGAGTTGTAACTGATGAAGAATTGGAAGAACAACGCCAGAGAGCTGAGATGGGCCTAGTGCCAGATCCACAAGATCTACCAGCTATGATGGAATATGTTAAAGAGATGAGGGAGATGGAACTTGGTTAATTTAACAGTAGCAGATGACTTTGATGACGACGATAAGGGCGTTACTATTAAGATGGGAACACAGCATACAGTAGAGTCTGATTTTGCTGACCCATTCAGCTTGACCTGGGATGAAATTAAAAAGGCAGACGGACTAGGTCCAAATTTCCGACGCAAAGTTGATAGAATGCAAAAGTCATTTACGGGGCAGGGAGATGCAAAGTCTAAGAAACTTGATCCACTTGATCTTACAGGTTATTCACTTTTTCAGATTGTTCAGCCACCATACAACGTACTTTATCTAGCACAGCTTTATGATGTATCTCCATATCATCACTCAGCAGTAAATGCTAAGGCCGCAAACGTAGTTGGTCTAGGATATCAATTTGATAATACATGGGCAACAACAATGAAAATTGAAGATTCAATGGATACACCAAAGAAGCTTGATAAGCTTCGTTCAAAGATTGAGCAAGCAAAAGTTCAATTGCGTGAGTACCTAGAGTCTTTAAACTCTGATGATTCATTTACAGAAACAATGAAGAAAGTATTCATTGACCTAGAGTCAACAGGAAATGCTTATCTTGAAGTTGGTCGTACAACTCAGGGTAAGATTGGCTATATCGGACATATTCCTACAACAACTATGAGAATTCGTCGTCACCGTGATGGCTTTGTTCAGGTTGTTTATAATCGTTATACATTTTTTAGAAACTTCGGTGATACCGAGACCCCAGATCAGATTGGAACTGACCCCCAGCCAAACGAAGTAATTCACTTCAAAGTCTTTACTCCTTCCAATACTTACTATGGAGTACCAGATATTCTTTCAGCAAAGAATGCAGTAGCAGGTGATGAATTTGCACAAAGATTTAACTTGGATTACTTTGAGAACAAAGCTGTCCCACGTTATATTATTGTTGTAAAGGGTGCAAAGCTAACTGCTGATTCAGAGCGTAAATTGCTTGAATTCTTCCAGACTGGACTCAAGGGAAGAAACCATAGAACACTTTATATCCCGCTTCCATCAGACGGAGAGCAGGGTCGTGTTGAGTTTGAAATGAAGCCAGTTGAGGCGGGAGTTCAAGATTCATCATTTAAAAACTATGCAGTAGAAAATAGAGATCGTATTCTTATTGCACATAGAGTTCCAGTATCTAAGATTGGCATGCCACAAGGTGTATCGCTAGCAAATGCTAAAGATGCTGATAAGACATTTAAAGAGCAAGTGTGTCGTCCAAGACAAGAAGAGCTTGAGTTTAAAGTTAACTTGATAATCAGAGAATTTACTGATGCTTTTGTATTGCGATTTAATGAACTTGCACTTACAGATGAAGAAACACAATCTCGCATTGATGATAGATATCTCAAGGATCAAGTTATTACTCCTAACGAAGTTCGTGCACGTCGTGGCATGGCTCCTCTTACAGGCGGCGATGCAGTGCTAATTATTAATCCTAAAGCACAACAAGACGCAGCATCTGATTTCAGTGGAAATAAAACACGTGACCAAGAAAGAACTTTAAACGCTCCTGATAAAATGGGAACGGGTCGTGCTCCACAAGGAGAAGGAAGACAACAGGCATAAAAAGTGGCAACAGCACAAGATGTATTAAATGTTGCCAGAAGCCAGATAGGTTTTATTGAAGGACCTATTAATGAAAATCCATACGGAATTTGGTATGGTATTCCAAACGCTAGTTATTGTGCAATGGGAATTAGTTGGTGTTTTGCACAAGTAGGCTTGTCTAGTCTTGTTGCAGCACAAACTCCAAAAGGTTTTGCGTATTGTCCTGCAGGATTAAATTGGTTTCAACGCCAAGGATTAGTTGTAAATAAATATCAAGCACAGCCTGGAGACCTTGTTTTCTTTTCATGGGGAACTGGCGTAGCAGAGCATGTTGAAATTGTTGAGGCAGCATCTGCAGATGGATTAACAACAATTGGTTTTAATACTGGTGATCAAAATACAAGAGCAGCAGCAAATGGCGGCGGATGTTATAGAGAGCATCGCCCATATCTTTATGTCATGGCAATTGTAAGACCTAGGTATCCAGTGCCATTAAAACCTGTTTCAAAGGGTGTCACAAGCAAGAAGGCAACAGCAGGTGTAGCAGCCACTGGGACAGCCGCAGCAGCAACGGCAGCAGCATTGCATGGTACAGCAGCAACAACCAGTTCAGCTAAAGTTGTTCCAACACCAACTCCGACAGCTTTTTATGCACCACCATTTCCTACAACATCAAAGTCTTTTGCCTTGGGTCAAACTAATGATGCAGTTCTAACAGTTCAAAAAGCTCTTGTTAAAAAAGGACTTCTTGTAGCAAAATACGCCACAGGAACTATGAATACTCAAACTCAAGCAGCTCTTGCTATATTTGATAAAAAGGCGGGAATTATAGTAAAAGCAGGAGCAGTTCCACAAATAGTTTATGATACATTAAAGGGTTCACTATGAGCCTAAAACATCATTTTAAGTTCAATATTTTTGATGCTAAAACCCTGGGAATTGCAATGACAAGTTCATTTTCAACATGGGCAGCTACTGGATTTCAGCATGATATATCACATTTAGCCTATGTAGCAGTAGGATTTGTAACAGGTGGTCTTGTATCCCACAACTCTATGGCTAGTCCAAATGTAGCTCCAGATTCACATATTCAAACTCCCTATGTTTCTAACATAGAAGATCACAATCCAAACACCCCGCCTCCATCAACGGCAGGATTAGAATACAAACCAGAAGGGGCGGATGTCAAAAAAGTCATCCAAATCAATAGCGGTATTATAAAATAATTTCACCCAAAATTATGAGTTATTTATAAAACTTGCTATTATTTATTTAACTATGAAATTACAAAAAACTTATTGGAACAATAGCGAATCATCAATGGCTTTGTCCTTTCCTATTTCTAAGGTAAATAAGGAAAAGAGAACAGTTTCAGGATTTGCTTCACTAGACAATGTTGATCGCCACGGCGATATAGTTACGGCGGATGCCAGCAAGAAGGCCTTTGAAAGATTCAGGGGAAATATCCGAGAAATGCATGGCCCATCTGCAGTAGGCAAGATGATCAACTTTAAAGAGGATTCATTTTTTGATCCAGAGACTAATAAGAAATATAACGGAATTTATGTAACAGCCTATATCTCAAAGGGTGCACAGGATGCCTGGGAAAAAGTTCTTGATGGAACATATTCAGGTTTTTCAATTGGTGGAAACATCAATGATGCAAAGATGGAGAAGTCAGATGACGGAAGCGGACAAGATCGTCGTGTTATCCATGACTATGAATTGCATGAGCTTTCACTAGTAGACTCACCAGCAAATCAGCTGGCAAATATTTTTTCTATTCAGAAGATGGCAGAAGGCATTGTAACAGAAAATGTTTTCTGGTGTTCAACAGATGAAGTTGCTTCAACATCAACTGCAACAACTAAAAGTTGTGTAGTTTGCGATGGAGAAATGACAAACATTGGATGGGTAGAGCAAGCAGATGTTGAGAAGCTTGAAACAATTGAAAAAGTAATTGATTCTTATTTCAAGAAAGATGATGCTCCAACAGCAGCACATGCAGATACAGAGTCTGCAGCACCAGGTTTGACGGGAAATGTAATTGATAGCTCAGGCACAATCAATCTTTATCCTGATCAAAATAGCAAGAAAAAAGTCACGTTTGAGGACGGACTTAAAAAGAGTGATGATATTTCACTCAACGAAGGAGGTAACAAAATGGCAGAAGATACAAATGTTGAAATTGAGAAGTCAATTGATGCAGAGACTCCAGCCGAAGAAGTTTCATCTGTAGATGAGACATCAGATGCTACAACCGAAATTGAAAAGGCTGTAGAAATCTCTGAAGTTGAAGATACACTTGATTTTACAAAGATGGTCACTGACCTCAAGACCTTCTTTGGTGAGTCTATTGAAAAGAATTATGCCCTACAATCAGCTACGATTGCAGATCTTCAGAAGGTTATTGATGTAACCACTGCAGAGCTTGCAAAGGTGAATGATTCATTTGAGGAAATGAAGAAGTCCCACACAGAGCTTGTAGAAAAGCATGAAGCCCTACAAAAGTCAGTTACGGATATGTATGGAAAGATTGACTATGTTGATCACCAGCTAAAGGGCTTTGAGTCCGCAACTGCAGTTAAGAAGTCTACTGATCTTTCGGGACCAGTAGAGGATACAAAAATCCAAAAAAGTATATGGCAAGGACACTTCCTCGGTGTTAATAACCTATAAAAAATCTAACAAAAAATAAGGTGGTGAAATAAATAAATGAGTAATGAACTTCTACAAAAAGTAATTGATACTACGGATCTCGGTTCGTCAGCAGTCAATGCATCAGGTGACGCATCTACCCTTTCAGGTAATGGTCTCCTATATCCAGATCAAGCTAACCGCTTCCTGGATTACATGTGGGATGCTACGATTCTTGCTAAGACAGCACGTACAATCCGCATGCGTTCAAACACAACTGAAATTGATCGTGTCGCAGTTGGACAACGTATCATGACAGTTGCACAGGAAGATAATCCACGCAACTTTGTTGCAGGTGGAACTCCAGATGGCTATACAAATGCTAATGGATCAACTTTCTCTGCTCAGAATGCACAATTTAACAAGGTATCGCTTACTACTCGTAAGCTACGTCTTGATTGGGAACTTTCAGCAGAGTCTCTTGAAGACAATGTTGAGGGTCCAGATCTAGAAGACCACATTGCACGTTTGATGGCTACCCAAGCAGGTAACGATATTGAGGATGTTCTCATCAATGGTCTCGGTACTGGCTCAGGTTTGCTTTCAGCGTTCCAGGGTTTCCGTTCTTTGGCTCTTAACAACGCTCACGTTGTTGATGCTAATGGTAACGGTCTAGATAAGACAATTTTCAACGCAGCAATCAAGGCATTGCCTCGTAAGTACAAGCAACGTCGTAACCAACTTCGCTTCTTTACAGGATCTAACTTGGTACAAGACTACTTGTTCAACCTAACCGCAGAGACTAGCTCTGGCTTTACCCCATTTGATATCGCTTCAGGTATCATCCGTGGTGATGTTGCAGCTAACGACGGTGGTCCAGGTACAGTAACTCCATTCGCTTTCGGTATTCCAGTCATCAACGTTCCGTTGTTTGACGAGACCCGTTCAGGCGATTATGCAGGTGCTTCTGGTCTTCATGGCGAGATTCACTTGACATTCCCACAGAACTTCATCATTGGTATCAAGCGTGACGTAACAGTCTATCGTTTGTTCCAACCAAAGAAGGACACAATTGAGTATACACTCTACATTCGTGTTGGCTGTGTAATGGAAAACTACGATGCACACGTTATCGTTAAGAACGTTAAGGTTGCAGGTTCAGTTGGTGGAGCTCTTGGTTCAATAACCAATGGTTCTGGTATTACTGGTGGTGCTAACGCTGCTGGTTACACAACTACATACTAATTCTTAATTAGTTGCAAGATTGGGGGAGTTACGAGAGTAGCTCCCTTAATCATTTTCTGCTATAATAAACAATGACGAAAGGAAATTTAATGTCATTTTCAGATTTAAAAGTTACAGAACTAAGAAAAGTTGCAGATTCATTTGGCGTTGATGTTGATGGATTAAAGACAAAACAAGAAATCATTGCTGCAATTGAAGAAGAAGGCATATCTTATCAGATGTATGCCAAGTTTGATGGTGCTGAAAAACAAGAACCACAAATCTCAGAGATGGAAAAGGTTCAAAGAGAAAAGAAGATTCTCAAGCCTACAACTTCGGTTTTAGTAAAGATGGAAAGAATGAATCATTCTTACCAGACAGGTGGATTTACATTCACCTCAGAACACCCCTTCGTTGCTATGTCAGAGGCAGACGCACAGCGTATTTTTGACACACAGCCAGGGTTCCGCCTTGCGACTCCACGAGAGGCTCAAGAGTACTACGCATAAAAAAGGGGGCGATTTGATTGCAGACAATAGCAAACAACAGCCAAGTAAAAATAAAGTTAGAAGTATTCAGCGATGGAGTTCTAACCCAAGCAGATAGTAATCCAACAGTATCTTTATTTGATGCTGATAATGATGCAACAGCTTTGACTGGTTTTTCTGGTTTGTCTGTTATAGATGAATCCCCAGCGGGTATATATTCTTTTCTATTAACCCCCGCAATTACAAGTGTAAACCGAGTCCTAGAAGTACAATGGACATATACTCTTGGAGGAGTAACAGCGGTACAAACAGATTTTTACCGCATAGAATCTCCATATGCCACAGTATCTGAAGTCATTGACTTTCTAGGATTTGGATCAACACCATCAGATGACAATTATGTTGACCCAAAGCAAATTGCTAATGCTGAAAAAATGGCAAGAACAATAATTGAAGGTTATACAGGCGTTAAGTTTTATACATATTATGGCTCACAAGAAGTACGTGGAATTGGTTCAGACATTGTTGAGCTTACAGAAAGAATTTTGAGCATTGATCAGGTTTATGAAAATGACTATGTAGTTATTGATAATACTTTGCAGCCGTACCTGAACACATTTGGGTTCGGAGTAGAAATAACTCCAACAGGAAAAGGTGTACGCATTGTGAACCCAGGTTGGGATGTTCAATACGACAATCAAGTTGATCCAACTGTTATGTACTATGGCAAATTCAGAGATAATGCAAGATACCGTTTTGTTGGGCAAATGGGTTATAAGTATGTGCCAGAAGATATTAAACAAGCTTCAATGCTTTTAATTCAAGATCTTCTTTCAAACGATTACAACTGGAGAAACAAATATTTGCAGAAAGTTGACCTCAGTGAAATTTCATTTGAAATGGCAAAGGGTGCATTTAACGGTACAGGCAATGTGACTGTTGATAATATCCTTGACCAATATCGCAACGTCAACATTGTGATAATCTAATGTTTAATGCATCTTTTGTAGCCTCTGTAATGAACATGAAGGCTGATATATACGTACAACAAAATGGTCAAGATCCAAACACTGGAGCTGTTACCCGCCAATGGGTTTACAAGAAAACTGTTCAGTGTAAGGTAGAGCCAATTGCTGTGGGCGGGGCATCAACAAAAGGTGATAACAGAACCTATGCCACAAATGCAGAAGGTGCATATACAGAAAGAATGCAGTTAAAGTTTAAAGGACTTGAGCTAATGTCCAAGCGTTGGAGAATAGAAAATATTCGCTCAAATGATGGACAAAAAGTTTATATTGAAGTTGATAAGATTGATCAACCTGACACTAAGTTTGAAGTAACCGCTTCACATGCCGTGCTGGATCCGTTTGGCAAAATTTCTTACTATGAGACAATTGTGACAAGAGTGCAGGTGCAAGACGATGATTCAACTGCAAATTGATACAAAGCAAATGATAGAGGAGCTAGATAATAAAATATCTGGCATGAAAGAATTAACATCTCCAACTGTTTTGACAGAGATTGCAAAAGCTACATTTGCTATTACAGGTAAAAGATTTGTAACTGACCTAGACAATTATGCAAGAAGAAATCCAAAAAAGATGCACCATATTTATGAATGGGGCGGAATTGGAAAATCAACTTCAAGGCTATTTGTGTTAGAAAGAGCAGCTATTCTATATGGTGATCTTGTTATTAACACTAAATTTTTGCCTTCACGACTTCCCGTCCCGATCAACCCAGCACTTTTAACAGCTGGACCAACAGGAAAGGCAGTAACAAAAAGAAGCATTTTTGCAGATAAGGCAGCCGTTATGGAAAAGGGTGCAAAGGTAAGCTTTGCAGCAAAAAGAATTTTAGCTTTTGCTGATAGTCAAGGAATTGCATTTATTGCTAAAGGAACTACCATTAATATTAATCACCCAGGAGGCTTGCAAACAAAAGATGCTTTTGCTACCTACCTGCTAGATTGGTATACTAAGAATGGTAATGTAGTTATGGATGCATCTGGTTTTTATAGCAGCTTGCAATCAGCAACAGAAGAGGCATTAAATGTCACAGGTGCTGGCGTAACACAGGTCAGACAAGCCGTACAAAGGGTCTCAGAGGCTGCTTCAGGCGGGAAGGTAGAAATAGTATGACAGACTATACACACGTAGCGGGATATGATGTAAGAAACTTTATCTGGGCAGAATTACAAACAGCTGGACTTTTACACCCATCAGACTATATGGCTGATGGATTTAATGAGCCACTTATTCCAATTATTCCTGCACAGCAGGTTCCAGAATTTAACAACCTACTACCAGGAAAAACCTATATAACTTATAACATTATCCAGAAGCATTATGGTGTTCAGTGGTGGGTATCTGAAGAAAGCTTTATTATGGAGATTGTTTCAAGAAATCCTGCTCAAATTCAGACAATAACAAACTTCTTGATTGACCTTTTTAGAAGATATGAGCTTTCTGCAGGAGATATAAATGTCTCCCTGGCATCAAATAGCCCATTTAAGTTCCTCTGGTTTAGACTAGAAACCTCAGATCCAGTCCAATCTTTTGCTGATGAAGGCGGTTTCATGAGTGGAGACCTATCAATAGTATATGGATACACACGAGAAGTTGATGTATCTGGCAACGGCAAAATGCTTTAAATTTGAATTATTTCCCTTCAATGCTATAGTTTTCTATGAGGAAGTAAATTGCTATCTTTTTTCTTTATTCTAAAAATAAATAAGGTGGTGAAATAAAAAAATGGCTACAAGTACAAAAAATATTATCGTTGGTGCAGCATCTATTTTCGTAAGCGTTGGTAACAGCTCTAACGATAACGGTCGCCCATCTACAAAGGCTTCAGATCTAGCAGCACTTATGCCAGCTACAACTTCAGCTCGTTCAGCTCTTCTTGGTGCACCTTCTACTTACCGTGAAGTTGGTTATACCAACACAGGACTAGAAGTTTCATACGAGCCAAACTATGGTGAGGTTATGGTTGATCAGCTTCTTGACGCAGCTCGTTTGTTTAAGCAAACTCTAAAGGTTATGCTAAAGACCGAACTTACAGAAGCAACACTTGAGAATCTTCAACTTTCATGGGGTCAGCTAGACTATGTCTATGGCTTGAACTCAACTGGTACTGCTACACAAGCAATTACAACTTTGATTCCTAACGACTCAACAGTTACTACTATTGCAGATAACCCAGCAGCAACATTGAAGATGGCTGCAGGTGCTCTTGGAGATGCTCCAGTAGAGCGTGTATTGGTTGCAGTTGGACAAGCTCCAGCTCAGATCGGTTCATCTGTTGCAACAACAGATGCAGGAACTGCAGTTGCAGCTGGCACAACAACAACAGTTGCACGTCAAAAAGAGCGTGTTTATGTTGCACGTCGTGTAGTATCAATTGATACTACTGCACATGCTTTGAAGCGTGACACAGCAACAGTGTTCCCAGTATCATTCCGTTGCTTGCCAGACAGCGATCCAAACTATTCAGGTATGGAATACGGTGTCGTTATTGACCGTGTATGGGGAACATACTAATCAATAAATAAATAAAACTTAATATAGTTTTCAGGCCCCCGTCAATAAAAGGCGGGGGTTCTGAATTTGTGTTCACCATATATCTTGGTATAATTTAACTAAACAAAGGAGCTATAAATTGGCAACAACAGTATATGATGTAGTAGAGATTGAACTAAGTAACGGCGAGACTGTTACTCTAAAACCGCTGCCTATTAAGCAGCTAAAGAAGTTTATGGATATTGTCAAGGAAATGGAACTGCCAGAGAATGAATCTGAAGATGCAGCAATGGACGTATTCATCAAAGCAGCAATGGTGTGCCTAGAGGCATCAAAGTCGCCACTAGCAACTAACAAAGATTTGTTTGAAGAAACCGTTGAAGTTCCTACAATGATGAAGATTCTTGAAGTTTGCGGAGGTTTGAAGCTTAACGACCCAAACCTACTGGGAGCAGCTCTAGTTGGGACGAACTAGATCTAGCCTCCCTTGAGTCCGAAGTTTTCTTGCTCGGTCATTGGAAAAATTATGATGAGCTTGAAAGCAACCTATCGTTAGATGAGTTGATGGCAACATTAACTGCAGCTAGAGATAGAGAACATCGTGAAAGGAAGTTCCTGGCAGCAATGCAGGGCATTGATCTGGATGAACAAGATAAAGAACCAGAAGATGTTAAAGCTTTGCTTGATGCAAAAACTGCAAGAGACGAAGGCTTTGGTATAAACGAAGGACTTGGTTTTATGAGTCAGGAAGGGTGATAAGTGGCTAATATACAATTAAAGATTACCGCACTTGGTGATTTTAGTAGCGTTAATAATCAACTTAAAGCCCTTCAAACTCAGGTAACTTCACTTCAAAAGAGCATTGCTGGCATTGGACTAAATAATGGTCTTGCAAATCAACTTAAAACTATTCAATCAGAATTTAGTAATGCACTGGTATCTAGTGGTAACTTTACAAAACAAACTGTTCAACTAACTTCTGAAACAGAAAGGTTTGGCCAGGCATTACAAAAAGGTCAGCTGAGCCTAGGTCAATATTTTGGCATTATAACTGGAAAATCAGCTTCTGCTAAAGCTTCAGTAAATGCTCTTGCTCAAGAGCAAGTTAAATTAAATAATTCTATAGTCCAGCAAGATATTACAAAGCAGGGTGTATACAGTGTATTCACACCAACCACAATTGATCCTATTGCTAAATCTGTAGAAATAGCTGCAGCTAAGCAAAACATATTTAATCTTGCAGTAAAGAATGGTTCACAAGAACTTATTAATTTTGGTAAGAATACACAATGGGCAGGACGTCAGCTTACTGTTGGTCTTTCTATGCCCGCCATCTTGTTTGGTAGCCAGGCAGTTGCTTCATTTAAAGCGGTAAATACAGAGCTTACTAGACTTCAAAGACTTTATGGTGAAGGTCTTACACCTCCATCACAAGCTCAACTTAATGCTATTTCAAATCAAGTAATTAACCTAGGAAAGCAAGTTGCTCAACAAATGGGTATTGCTCAGTCTGCAACAGTACAGGTCGCAGCTAACTTTGCAGCTATGGGCATACAAGGACAAAAGCTTTTGGATGTAACATATCAGGCACAGAGACTTTCTAAGCTGGGAGCAATTGATGCTACTCAAGCAACAAATGCAATTGTTTCTTTACAAAATGTTTACAAGGTAAGCTCAACAGATTTAGGTAATGCTGTTAACTTCTTGTCATCTATGCAGAAGCAAACAACAATGTCACTCCAAGATATGACTGATGCGATTCCACGTGTTGGACCTATTATGGCCCAGCTTGGTGGAGGATATAAAGATACCGCTGTTATGTTGCTTGCAATGCGTGAAGCTGGTGTACCAGCCGCTCAAGCTGCTAACGCACTTAAATCAGCATTTGCATCTATCATTGCACCAACAGCAGCTGCCAATAAAGAATTTGCGTCTTTTGGAATCAACTTAACAAATATTAGAAATGCTGGAACGCCTACTCAAATGCTTATGGCTTTACAGTCAGCACTTGCACCATTAAATAAGATGGCTCAAGAACAACTTATTGAAAAGCTTTTTGGCAAGTTCCAATTCGCACGTATTTCAGCATTGCTTGATAACTTTGGAAAAGTTGGATCTCAAACTCAAAATGCATTAAAGGTAGCGGGTGCTACTAATTCACAGTTGGCGGGACTTGCAAATCAAGAAATGGCTCAAGCAACTGAGTCAAGTACAGCTAAATGGCAAAGAGCTATTGAAACACTTAAAGCAGATTTATATCCAATAGGACAAAAGATTCTTGAAGTTGGAACAAAGTTAATTGATTTTGGACAAAAGATTGCTGATTTCTTTAATAAATTGCCAGGACCAATTAAAAATGGTCTGGGTATATTACTAACACTTGGAGTTTTGGCTGGACCAATTATCATGATTACTGGTTTGCTTGCAAACCTTATGGGTCAAGGAATGAAGGTAGGCTATGCAATCCTTGGCATGATTGATGGAACAAGAAAGTGGAAAGACTTAATGACCCCAGCGGGGGTAGCAGCAAAAGTAGCAATGGATGCTATGAACACTGGTGTTCTTGAAAATGTTACAGCAGTAGATACACTCAATGCAGCACTTCAAAGATTAATTACAAGTCTTGAAGCACTAAATATGAATTTCCAAGTTGGTACAGACACATCACTTCTTGGTAGAGTGGAAGCAGCAGCAGCTGGCGAAGCAGCAGCAGGTACATTATTATTACCAGGAATGGCTACAGGCGGATATGTTCCAGGAAATCCTGCACAAGGCGATGTATATCCTGCACTATTAATGGGCGGGGAAGCAGTTATTCCTACAAAGCAAGCAGAAAAATATGCACCATTTATTAATGCTATGATACAAGGCAACTTGCCACAGCATGCATTTGGAGTTGGAAAATTTGGTAAAAGAGTAAAGGTAGAGCGTGGTCATGCCGCCGAAGAATACTCGCCAGAAGAGTTGGCAAACTTTAATGCAAATGTTGGACAAGATTCAACAGGATTAGAAGGGCCAGCAACAGCACTTGTAAGAGGCCTGATGCTTTTGATGCATGCTAATACTAATCAAGGAACAAAATCAACAAATAAAGGAAAAACGGGAGCTGAAATTGCTCAAGGATATAGAGATGTACAATCTACAGGCATAGATCCTCTTCAAAACTTAAAAGATCAAGCAAAAGCACTCGGCGTAGATATGGCAACATTTGAGCCAAAAATTAATGCAGCGTTTGAAGACTTCCTAAAAACTTTAGAAACAACAAAAGCTAATTATATATTTGGCGGTAAAAAGGCAAAAGAAAGAGCTGAAAAAGAAGGTAAGGTATATGGTGGCACACTTGAAGCTGAAACAGGTATGTCAAATGGACCAATTATGTCTACTCTTAATCAAACTCAAACTGCAGGAAGAAGCAGCTTTGGCAGCATTTTATCAAGAATTGCGGGAACAAGAGGTTTAAGATCAGGCAGAAAATCTGCAACAGGAAATGCATTCTTTGAAGAAACTCCAGGAAATTTTGTTCCATTATCTGAAAGTAAAGAATTACAAGGATATAAAGATTTAGATAAATTAACACCAAGTCAAAAGGAAAATTTATTTTCAACAAAAAGTGCATATGACATCAAAGGTGCAGAAACAAGTAAAAAGCTTCCAAAGGCTGTAGCTTATGATATAGATGAGACACTTGCAGAGACTAAGGGAATTAATGGTCCAGGTGAAAAATGGATAGATTCAACAGTAGGTGCAAAACCTATTGGTCCTGAAGTTGCAAGATTAAATAAGTTAAAGGAACAAGGCAACAAAATTGTTATCCTTACGGCAAGAACAGAGCATCATCAAGCTCAAACACTAGCTTGGCTTAAAGCAAATGATATTCCATTTGATGAGTTAGTCATGCGTGGCAAGGGAGATAATCAACCTGACGATGTATATAAAGGCCAAAAGCTTCAGCAGCTATTAGAAAAATATAGAGTTAATGGTCTTGTTGATGATAAACCAGAAAACTTAGCCGCCGCAGAAAGTCTAGGAATTAAAGGAATACCAGCCTATGGTAGAGAAACTGCAGTAAAAACAGATGCTGCAACAAGAGAAGGTTTTGAAGAGCGTTCTCCTTCTAAAAAAGGAATTAAAACTGGAAAAGATTATTTTGCTGGCGTTAAACAAGGCATGGAAGAAACAGCTCCATCTTTATGGACAGAAGGAAGAGATGCTGCACAAAAAATACATCAAGGTGTTGATGAAGGACTTAATGGATCTGCAGGTCAATCAAAGATACAGTCAATATTTAGTAGAGCTTTTGGAGCTAATTCCCGCCTAGGAGGAATGATGTCTAAGTTCTCTGGTATGGGAATGATGGGCCGTATGGGTGTTGGTATGGGCATAACAACAGCATCACAAATTGCTTCCCCGCTCCTTAATAAACTGCCTGGAGGTAGTTTAATCACGGATGCTATGTCTGGTGCTGGCATGGGAGCAGGCTTCGGTCCTTGGGGTATGGCGGCGGGAGCTGCAATAAGTCTTGTAACAGGTGGCATTAAATCATTAATGGCTGCAGAAAAACAACATGCAGCAGAAGCACAAGCTGATTTCACTTCAAGTGCTGATGCAGTACAAATTATGGGCGGTAAAGTTGCAGATACTAAATCTCTATTAACTTCATTTAACGTTGTTATGTCTACATCTCCAGCTTCAGTATCAAATGGTATAGTTGCATTGGGTAAAAACATTACATATACAACTACGCAACTTTCTAATTTTATGTCAATGGTAAAAACTCTTCCAACGAATAACCCGTTGGCCTTGGTTATAAAGCAGGTAAAAGATGCTGGAGACTCAGGTTCCGCTGCTAAGTTAGCTGCTGAGTTTGCAAACCTTCAAATAGCAGTTAATGGAATATCTGCAGCCCAAGCAAAACAACTAGAGCAGCTGATATTGACAGCAGGAGGAAAAGATGCTGGTTCTGCATTAACACCAATTTCAAATCAAATTGATGCAATGAAAGCATCTTTAAATGCAGCTTTGCCAAATGCAAAGCAATTTGCACAAGTAATAGGACAAATTACAAGTGCAGCATTAAATTCAAATTCGTTAACAAATGTCCAAAATGCAATAAAAGCAATTGGTTTGTCAGCTGCATCATCTGCACAGCAAGTAGCAGGTCTACTACAGTACTTCACCCAGCTAGGTAATAGTGGTGCAATACAACTGATAACACTAATGCAGTCAAAAGGCGGATTTAGTGGGTCAGACGTAGTTACTGCACTAAGTGCATTAACTTCAGGGGCAACAGTCAATTTTGACACCCTGTCAAAAGATTTAGCTTCTGGTAAAACAGTTAAAGACACAATAGCTGCAATGAAAACAAAGTCTGGATTACAAAAGCAACTAAACGATCTTCAAGCAAAAGCAAATGATTTGCAAAGTGGTTCTGCTGTAACAACAGCGGCAAATAACGCAGCAGTTAGCAATAATGTCTCAGGATTAACAAAACAACAAAAACTTCTTGATGCAAATCTTAAAGCATTGCAAGATTTGCAAAAACAACAAACTCAAAATACAAATTATGCTACAACAAAAGAAGATTTAAAAAATCAAATTTTAATGGCCCAGGCTACAGGAGATAACCTTAAAGCTCAGTTATTACAGCAACAACTTATAGGAACAACAAAAGACTTTAACCTTCAAACAAATGTTGACAAAGCACAGCAGGCTGCTGACGCAAATAGAACGGCGTTAGATGCAGCAAATGCTGCAGTAACTCAAGCTCAAACAACAGCAACTAACAATAACACGTCAGCTTTAGCAGCTTTAAATAAACAAATTTCAGATCTTCAGGCTAAGATAGCAGCAGGCGGAACACTAAATACAAGTCCAGATTCAGGTAAAAGAGTAGGAACCCCACCAACTTTAAATAGCACTGCTGATATAAAAGCTAAAAATGGAACAGTCTGGAACGATAAAATAAGTGGACAAAAGTATAGGTTGGTATATAATCCAAAAGGTGGGTCAGAATGGTATGGCCCAAATAACTCTGTTATACCAGTTACAACAAAAGCAACTGGCGGAGATATTACTGGCCCAGGAACTTCAACATCTGATTCAATTCCAGCAATGCTTTCAAATGGTGAATATGTAATTAATGCAGGTGCTGTACAACATTATGGTAAAGGAACATTTGATGCACTAAATTCAAAGCATTTAGCAAAGGGCGGAGTAGCAAGAACTAATTCATCTATCACTTACCACCGCCAACATATGAATAGAATTTCTCGTCACTTTGCATCTGGTGGATATGTAAATCCTATATCAGCAGTTATTGGAAGTTTGATGGGTGGCGTAGGCAGTTCTATAGGAAATATGCTGGGCTTTGCAGGAGATCAGACTTCAGAAATTGTTGGAGTAGATCCAATGGCAAGAATTCTTCAAGGAAGATCTCAGGGTGCATGGGATTATCTTGGTGCAGGAACTATGTTGGCAGGACCAATGAAAGGGCTTGGCCTATTGCCAGAAATTATAAAGCCTTTAATTGGAATGATGGAAGCTGTAGATGTTACTCAAAATGTTGCATCAGCCCCAGGTTATGGTCAATGGAAAAACGCAACTGGATCAAATCACGTATATAATGTAAATGTGCATGTTGATAAAGTAGATTCAACCGTTGATATGACAAAAGCAATTAATGATGCTCTTGCAAAAGCAACTGCAAAAGCAAATATGAGTGGTAGAGTAAGTAAGGTTGGTTCATAATGACACATATACTTAGTACTGGAATTCAAGTCCAAGGTCCACAAGATAATGTCTGGTATGGCCTTACAGATGATAATCGTCAACCAGTAAAGGTTGCCTACGAAGTTATTGAAAAAACAAATCGCATGGCCGACGGAACACTTCGCCGTTATGTTGTTGCAAGAAAACACAAAATAACAGCTTCCTGGCAGAGCACATGGAGTAAATCTTCACTTTCATCAGATTATGGAACATCTCCAAATGGTGTTGTTTCTGGCAAGGCAGGGGCTTGGATAAAGTCATTTTATGAAGCTAATGTTTTTATACCAGTAAATGTAAGGCTAACAATAGCCTCTGCAAATACTCAAAATATATCTACAACATCAGGACTTACACCAACTGAAACTGTAGCAACTACAGATGTGTATACAAACACAGATACATATATCCCATCATATGTTGCAAACTCATCTGGCAATATGACTTATAATGTATTCATAACTTCATTTGACTATGAAGTTGTAAAGCGTAATAAAGACTTTGATTTAGTAAACATTAATATAGAGTTTACGGAGATCTAATGCTAGGTTCATCTACTATACAACAGTACTTTGCAGTTGGCAATGCACACTATATAACCCCACAAGTTTCTATTGAATGGAACTACAATCTTTTTTATGCACCATATTCAACTACAAACGGCACGGGAACAACAACAGTCCCAACTGGAACATGGTCAAATGGACCAACTACATCTAATGCAGGTAGAATAACAACAGTGTTTCAGGCTGACTCAGGACAAACAACAAGGTCTTGTTTGCTATTTACTTCAAGCACAGCTTCAGGCAACACCCCAGCACAAGGCTCATCAACGCTTACAATATCAAATATAACAAACGACACAAATACATATAAGATTTCATTTTATGCAAAAGTTGATCGGGATGCAGCAGTAAAGCTTTCAGCCTTAGCCTATATTGATTATCACAGATCACATTCTCAATCACAAGATATTGATAGTGTCACATGGACTAAATTTGAAATATACCTAAGTGCATTGCCTTCAGCAAATGGAGTTACAGTTCCATATTCAAATCCACAACTATCATTACATCACTCGGCAACTGATGGTATCTCTCAATATGGCATATTGATTGATCAACTTGAAATACATCAAACAACTGACTTTGAATATAAATATGGAAATCTATGGACAACAGATTCTCCATTCCATGCCTTTAGACCTGGTGAAAGTTATGTGCCATCTGGAAATTCATTGACACAGACCGCATCAGCGTTTAGACAAGTTAAATATGATTTCCAAGCTGGATACTATAACTTTAATAATCAAACAATGCCAGTAAGTCCAGTTGTATATCACCCAACACTTCTTGCTACTAACAAGTCAAATCCTATTTATAAAAATGGATTTTTATCTGAATGGTCTCAATATAAGTACTTTGTTGCTGATTCAGGTACGCCATCTATAACTGGTATTTATGATCAGACGCTTAATGTTAATAAAGTTATTATTAAATTTAACCTTGCATATGCAACCCCATCAAGCTTTACAGTTACTATGTCAAACACCACAAACTCAAGTGGAACATACACTACAGGAACTCCAATAGTTGTAAACCTAACAAATGCTGACATTGATGGATCTGGAACTTGTATTATTTATCTACAAACAGACGGGACCTGGAAGTCTGGTGCTTCAAGCGGATCTTGGACAACAATGCCACAGTTTGATTTCAATGGTGTTGTAAGATTTGGCGGGAACAATGGAGTATCAGCAGTAACACAAATAAACAAGATTACAGTAACCCAAAACTCAGCTACACTAAATACATACTACTCTTCACATACTTCTGTAAATGAAAATATAGATGGAGCATCAACCATTCCTTCATCAGATAAAACTACAGAAATGAAGAGAATGCAGATAATTGAAGTATCCCCTAGACTTGAGATTGATGTTAGCTATTTCACCATGTCAGTAGACTCTGTAGCACAGCTTGATAATAAAATGAATCCACTGCCCATATCTGAGATATCTGCAAATATGAGTACCATTACACTTTCTAACGTCCCGCTCACCGTGAGTAATCAAGTACTCAGTTTATTCTCTAACAACTCTACAAGCTCTATACTTAAAGGACTATTTAAAAACTATGTAAAGTTTTACGTTAATTATGTAATTAAAGATACGGTAGCAGGGACATCAGCTTCGGACAGATATATACCTTCAGGAGTATTTTATGCAGACACCTGGGATATAAAAGATATTGAAAAGACTGTGGTAACAGCTTATGACATAACTAAGTATCTACAGCTTCTTCAACCTACAGATTATGTTTCCCAATCAGAAGACGCCTTTAGATTGATTAGCAACATTTTGGATTTTGCAGGTTTTACAGATTATAACTACGATGAGCTTAGAAGAGTAACTAAATCTACTACAAAGCTTGCGGATGGAACTGTTCACAATAATAGCACTCCATTAAGCATGCGATATTTTTATGTAGATGGAACACAACAAAAAGTGTTTGACGTGCTTAGAGAAATATTTGAAGTTTACCAAATTGCAGCATATGTAGATGCATTTGGAGTTATGCGTTTTATTAATGTTGACGGTATATTTGACCCAACAAATAAAATTAATATGCTTTTGCATGATAACTCAACTCCACAATCAATAAGTACTACGGCGGGATATGCAAACAACCTGACTGTAAAAACAAATATTGTACAAGATACCTATACTGAAACTGCTAAGACTAAGGTTGGTAAAGCAACTCTTACCTATAAGACCCCGCAAGTTGTTAAATCTTTGATAGCAGATCAATCATTGCTTAATGATAACCTATATGTAAATACTCCGCCAACATACCAGACATCTTCAAATGTTATCTGGGACTCAACAATAGATGAGTCAACCACATATAATCATCTTGCACAAACAATGAACCTATACGACAATAAGTTTAGAGTTCCAGATAATGAAGCTAATGCTGCAACTGGTGCTGTTAATTTTAACTCATATGGAGTAGACCATGATGGATATGGAATTATTGAAGGTGAAATTGTAAGCTTTAAGTATAAGGAATTTCTATTCTCTTGGCCAGCAAACAATACTAACCCAGCGGGAAGTCAGATAAGATCAATAGCAAACTCTTCAGATTTTGCAGCACAATATGCTGAAGTAACAGAGCAGTCAGGAACTAACAGCAAGATAACTGTTACCCGCACAGGATATATAACAAATGTAGATAGAGGTCAGTTTAATACCCCAGTTAGTGCACATATTAAAATGGCAACACTTTCTGATATACAGCAAAAGATGGATATTACACATGCAACTTATCCGCCATCAATATATAACGGCGACATAATGCTTACGTCTGCCGCTGGAGAAGTTTCAAAGCTTATCTGCAAAGACCCATATGCTACATATCCATATTTAAATAATTATAAAACATTTTCAACAAGAATACTTATGGGTGCAAACTCGGGCACGGCGGGAACTTATCCAAATGGTACAACAATGGGTCTTATTATGCACAGTGCATCCTCTAGCCCAACATCATTGACCCCTAGCATGTATGTAGGAATTCAACAAAATAAAAATGCCAACGGTACAGTTCAATATATTTTGATGGTAACTGATGGAAATACAAGCTTGCTTGATCCAAAAACCCCCTATATTGATGTTACAAATCTTGTTAATAGTCAGTCAACAATCTATCCAGTAACCTCGCCTTTTGGAGACTATGGCAAATATATCAATCTTAAAGTTGTAATTAATGATACTTCTACTGTTGCTTCAAATCCAAATGCTTTACAATCTGCAAATGCTTTTGATGTATTTATTAACAAGAATAGAGTTCCTCTAAAAACAGCATTGGTAATACCGCCAGATACTTCAGGTCAATATGGAATATTTGTGGGCGGTAATGCAGCAGCTGGAAAGTTTGCAGAAGTATATGCTACACAGTCAGCAATTAATGATCAAAACATATACTATCATTATCAGCTCCCATGGTTTGCTGAAAAGATTGCAAGCAACAAAAAGATTCTTGAAGTTAGCTATGTAGTTCAGCCAAGCCCAGTAATAATTGGAATTAACTATTATGATGTAAAAGATGCCCAAGCACCTTCGCTTGATGCTTTCCCGTTGAAGCTGGCCTACGACTGGTATTACATAGTTGATCCATCAGTTCCAACTATTGTACAAACTAATACTACAACTCCAAACCTTCCACACATCACTGTAGATAAATATTCATTAAATTATTCACCAGTTTATCATTCAGGATTTAGAAGTAGATTTGCAATTGTAAACTGTTCTCCATCTCAAGTATGGATTAAAAAGTCTGCAGATACAATAAACAAAATAGATGTTGATTTTAGTCTTGTCACAGACACCCTGATAACCCTAGGTCCAGATGTCACTATTGAAAAAGTTTTTGATCAAGCAAACATTAATGAAACTGTTGATATCACATCAAGTTGGGTTCAAGATAAAAACACGGCAGTTGCCATACTTAGAACAATATACAGGGCTTTGGACGGGTTCTCAAGAGATACCACAATATCAGTATATGGAAATCCACTTTATGAAATTGGAGATATTGTAGAGGTAAACTATGGACTCAAAAATATTGTAAATAAAAAATATTTTGTTCAAGGCGTAGAACAAGTTTTTGATACAGGTTTGAATACAATATTGACTTTAAACCAGATTGGCTGATTTGTAGCTAAATGCTATAATTTAAGTTGGGAGAGATATGGCCGTAAATCATAAAAGAACAACTGGAAAGCCA
>Ga0208504_1000040_pt1 | contig 36067 bp, 58 predicted proteins | sample CryBogCBH05Oct08_FD_184595 | JGI IMG/M metagenome (GOLD analysis project Ga0208504, IMG submission 184595) | Freshwater microbial communities from Crystal Bog, Wisconsin, USA - CBH05Oct08 (SPAdes) | ecosystem: Environmental > Aquatic > Freshwater > Lake | place: Crystal Bog, Wisconsin, USA...
AATGGCCCTCAGATGGTGTTTGGCAGAGCGTTTGATGCCTATGTATGGCAAGGCTAGTCCAACGCAAATAGCCATGATTCAGCAGTATGCAGCACAGGGCAAGAGTACGATTAAGCGTACTAACATGAGGCCTGTAATTCTTGCACGTTATGACAATGTATTAACTTCAACCAAGACTCGTGATGCTGGTTGGATTTTGCACGGAGGCTTCATTTAGAGATTCGTTGATTTTATGGGTGGATTTGTGTATTATTAAGTTTTTAACAAAGGACTTAATATGCAAGACAAAGAAACCATAAACGCAAAAGCAAGAGAAAGTTACAGAAGAAGAAAGGAAGGACTTGTATCACCAAATGCTGGTAGGCCAGCAAATACACCAGATGTTCTTTGGAGTAAGGTGGATATTAAAGGCCCAGATGATTGTTGGGAATGGAAAGGATGGAGAAACACTAATGGATATGGGAGAACGCAAATAAATGGAATGTCCTATTATGCGCATAGAATAATTTTTGATTTGGCAAACCCAAACACAATTACTTTAGCAGGGCCAAAAAACAGAAAAGCATTTGGTTTCTTAATGCATACTTGCGATAATCCTCCTTGTTGTAATCCAAATCATTTAAAAGTAGCCGATCAAAAGGCTAACATGAAAGACAGAAAAGAAAAGGGTAGAGCAAATCTTAGAACTGGGACAAACCATCAAAGAGCTGTATTTACTAAAGAGGAAGAAACAGAAATTTTAAGGTTGAGAAAAGAATTCGGTTACACAATCAAAGAACTATCAATCAGATTTGGAAAGAATTTATCAACCATGAAAACTATGATTAGAAGAAATAGAGAGGCTTTTAATGTCTAGCACTACTTTTACAGATGGAGTAACAGTCATTAGGTCTTCATGGCTTAATGATGTTAATGGCACGACTTACAATGGTACGTTTCCTAACAATGCTGTTACTTTTAACAACCTGACTTGGAATGGCATTACAGTAACTCCTCCTAGTGGTGGAACAACTACGTTTTTGAGAAATGATGGAACGTGGCAAACACCGGGGGGTTCTGGCATTGGCACAGTCACATCCATCACTTTTACATCTGGTCAATTAACTGGTGGAACAATCACTTCCACAGGCACAGTAGGCCTTGCAACCACTTCAGTAACTGCTGGCTCGTATACCTCTGCAAACATCACAGTAGATGCTTATGGACGTATTACAGCAGCAGCAAATGGCTCTGGTGGTGGTTCTACACCTACATTGCAACAAGTAGCTACTGCAGGTAATACATATACTGGTGGCATTGTTACATCAAACACATCTACTTTCCAAGGTGTGTTGATTGGTGCTTCTTCATCAGGCCCTACTGGTACTGCTTATGGCATTGAAACAACCACTTCAGTTATTGGAATTGGTAACTCAACATCACAAGTTTATTTGTATGGAAGTTCATTAGTACCACAAACTAGCACAACGTATGGTTTAGGCTCATCTGCTTACCAATGGGGTAGCTTGTATTTGTCAGGCACATTTAATTGGAATGGTTATGGTATTACTGCCCCATCAGGCTCTACATCAACATTCTTGAGAAACGATGGAACTTGGGCTTCTGTTTCATCAAGTACACCTAACTTACAGCAAGTTTGTAACGTTTACAACATTACAACCACAAACGCTAGTTTTGCAGGTACACAGATTGGTGCAACATCTTCAGGGCCTACAGGTACTGTGTATGGAATTGCTAACCCATCTTCTTCAATCATTGGGTTTGGTAACTCAACATCAAACATTTACTTGTACACGACTGGTGGGACTACAAACCTGATACCCGGATCAGCAGCAGGAGGCTCATCTGCTGTTGGCTTGGGTTCTAATTCTTACCCATTCCAAAGTATCACAGTTTGTAATTCTGGAACTGCTGCAGCTTTTAGTAGCTCACCTACAACTGTTTACATTGAATCAAGTACAAATGCTTTAGGTGCTTACTTAACTGCATCTTCTAGCCTGTCTTTGACTGCTTATGCTTCTTTGTTGGCTAACTACTCAGGAAACTACCATTTCAGTTTCTTCACAGGTTCACCAAGTTCTTATACAGTTGCTGGTACGATTTCTTCACCCACTAGCACATCTGTTAACTATGGAACAACTTCTGACAGAAGGCTAAAAACCAACATTCAGAACTATGCCAATAGTGGTGCAATCATTGATGCTTTGCAACCAAGGTCATTTAACTGGGTAGGTTCTGGTGTAGCTGATGTTGGCTTTATTGCTGATGAAGTTCAAGCAGTTGTTGCAGGAGCTGTTGTAGGCCAAGCCAATGCTGTGGATTCAAATGGCAAGCCTGTATACCAAATGGTTGACTTGTCAGCACCTGAAATGATGGCTAACATTGTTGCAGAGCTAAAGTCCATTCGTGCTCGTCTTCATGCTGCTAACCTTTAAGGAATAAAAATGCCTGAAATGGGTTTTGTTGGGCCATCCTATGCAGCTCCTTCGATCTACCAAGACGATCAGGAGTGCATTAACTTTAGGCCTGAAATTGACCCATTAAAGCAAGCAGGACAAAGGGGTGTGGTGGCCTTGTACCCAACACCCGGACTTTCTCTTTTTAGCACCTTGCCAGCCAACGCAGAAGTCAGGGGTATGCGTACCCTTTCTGGTGGCAAGTACATGGTTGTTGTCTGTGGCTCTTATGTATATTACCTTGACTCAACAGGTGCTTATACCCAGATTGGGCAACTATTAACCACAACTGGCAGGGTAGGCATAGCTGACAATGGCCTTCAGGTAATGATTACTGATGGGGCTAATAGGTATTCTTGGTACATTTCCACTACCTTGACTGGTAGTTTTAATGGTGTAATTTCTGGCAACCAAGTTAACGTTGTTTCCATTATTTCAGGCTCACTTTATGTAGGTCAAGCAATTACTGGTACAGGTGTTCCTGCTAACACAATCATTACTGGTTCTTCAAATACTGCTAATGGCACAGGTGTTTATGGCCTTAACAATTCTGTTAGCAATGGCACATTAACTGGAATTACCCTTAATGCTGCAGGAACTGGCTACACAGCTCCTCCATCAGTTCAGGTATCTAGCCCCATCATTGGTGAAGTAGCTACAGTTACTTGGAACTCGATTACAGTTGTTTCATCAACATTGGGTTCTGGGGGCACAGGATACACAGTAGGAGACGTTTTAACAGGTTTTGGTGGTGCATATACTACTGCTTGCCAAATCAAGGTTCTGACTGTTTCTAGTGGTGTTATTGCTACCTTTCAGGTTATTGTGAATGGTGTGTACCAGACTGCACCCACAAGCCCTGTAACTTTCCTTGGTGGTACAGGCAAAGGTGCAACAGTTACCTTGACGTTTGGCCTTAACAACGATTACACCATCACAAATGCAGGTTCTTTTTACACATCAACACCTATTTTGTATGTGTCAGGAACAGGCACAGGTGCATTGTTAGTAGCCCAATACAGCCCATTAGGTAATCAACAGGTATTTACCACTAACAACTTTACAGTAATGCCAGCCAATGATGGTGCTTTTACTGGTGCTGATGTGGTAGACGTGGTGGACAATTACTTTGTCTATAACAGGCCAAACACGCAACAATTTGCAGCATCTGTTTTGCTACAAACGCAGACTAGCCCTTTGTCGTTTTCAAGCAAAGATGGTGCTCCTGATAACTTGGTTTCCCTTATTGTTGACCATAGAGAAGTTTATTTGCTTGGTGAAGTAAGTTCTGAAGTATGGGTGGATGTGGGTAGTTTCCCATTTCCTCTGCAAAGGATACCGGGGACTAACACCCAACATGGCATCATAGCCAAGTTCTCAATTGCTAGGGTAGGCAACAGTTTTGCTTACCTTTCTCGCAACCAACGAGGCCAAGGCCAAATAGTAATGATGAATGGCTACGTTCCTACTAGGATAAGTACCCATGCAGTTGAAAACACCCTTGTTAACCAAAAGATTGATGATGCAGTTGCTTGGACTTACCAACTAGAAGGCCATGAGTGCTACGTTATTAGCTTTCCAAGCCTAGACATTACATGGGTTTATGACGTAACCACTACCATGTGGCATAAATGGCTTTGGGTGGATAACTACAATGTTTACCATAGACATCGTGGTAATTGCTCCGCGGTCTTTAATGGCTATGTTTACGTTGGTGATTGGCAAAATGGCAACATTTACAAGCTAGACCCCAACAATTACACAGACAATGGTCAAGAAGTCAGAAGGCTAAGACGAGCACCACACTTGGTAACTGACTTGCAGAGGCAGTATTTTGACGAATTGCAGATTCAGTTTCAGCCAGCAGTAGGCCTAAATCCAACTGCATCTACAACAACCACTTCAGCAGTAGCTGGTGTAGCCATAGCAGGTTTAGCAGTAGCAGGTAATACTGGTGTAACCACTTCCAATACTGCTGGTGTAAACCCTCAAGCCATGTTAAGGTGGTCATCTGATGGTGGCTCTACTTGGTCAAATGAACATTGGGTTTCCATTGGCAAGCAAGGCAAGTATAAGAATCGTGCCATTTGGAGACGTTTAGGGTGGTCTAGAGACAGAGTTTTTGAGGTAGTGGTGAGTGACCCAGTATTTGCCACAATCGTGTCTAGCAACCTTAAATCAACTGTAGGGGAAAATTGATGCCAAGCATTTATGGTTCTCCTCAGAACAACCCATACCCACAAAGTGAGTTTTTGGATGCTTCTAGCAAAAGGCCTACAAGACCTTGGCAGCAGTTTTTTATTAACTTGCTTAACTTTAGTGCAACAAGTACAACTCCAGCCCTTCCTAGTCAGCCAAAAGGCTATATGCAAGTGACTGTGAATGGCAAACAATATAAAGTTCCATACTATGACCTTCCTTGAAGAAATCAAAGTTCCTACTAGGGAGCAAATAGAGGCACTTGAATCAGAAATGAAGAAAATGCCACAAGCTGAAATGGTTACAGAAAACTATTTTAGTGATGGTATGTATTGCAGAAAATTGATTAGGCCAGCAGGTACATTGATTGTTGGTAAGGTACACAAAAAAGATCATTTTTTTATGTGTGTCAAAGGTGAAATCATTGCTTGGTCAGAAAAAGGCATGATTAAATTAAGTGCTGGAGATATAATTCAAAGCAAAAGTGGAACAAAAAGAGTTACTTTGGCATTGACAGATGCTATTGGGTTAACAGTTCATCGTACTGAAAAAACTGATTTAAATGAAATAGAAGCTGAATTGATTGAAGAAGACGATACAGCTCTATTTGACGCATCTAATAAGCTCAAAGATTGGGCTTTAGAAATGCAAAACAATTTAGTGAAGGGGATATTATGAGTTGGGTAGCTGCTGCAATCGTAGGTAGTTCGTTAATTAGTGCGAATGCTGCAAAGTCAGCAGCATCAACGCAAGCCAATGCTGCAACGCAAGGCCAACAACAACTACAACAAAACTTTCAAAACTTAGCACCTAATTACAACCCTTACATTCAAACAGGGCAAACAGGGCTAAACCAACTGAATGCTGAAACAGGATATTTAACTACTCCTACTCAGACATATCAGCCAATGGGTCAGGCCCAATTTAATGCTAACTTAGCCCCAAATTACCAGTTCCAATTAAGTCAAGGACAAGGAGCACTCAATGCTGCTAACAATGCTACTGGTGGTTTGGTTGGTGGAAATGCTCTCAAAGGACTAGAAGATTACACCCAAAATTATGCTTCTGGTGCTTACCAAAATGCTCTTAACAATTACATGGGTCAACAAAGCCAACAATTCAACCAAGGGCAAGCCCAACAAACAAACATCTACAATCGTTTAGCAGGTATTGCAGGAATTGGTCAAAATGCTGTTACAGGGCTTTCTAACCTTTCTACTGGCAATGCTACTAACATTACTAACTTGGGTGTTGGTGCAGCTAACGCAACAGCAGCAGGGCAAGTAGGTGCAGCTAATGCTGTTAGCGGTGGTGCAACTGGGCTTGCAAATTACAGTTATTTGCAAAACCTATTAAACCCTAATGGTGCTAATGCTAGTAATTCAGGTGGGTATAACTTAAATGCACCCAATGGAATTCAAAGTTACTTTCAAACAGGTGGTAATACATGACTTCAACAGTTAATGCCAACTTTTCTGACGTAGCATCTAAAGTTAACCCTGTTCAGGGGATGAGCATAGCTGATATGCTCACTATGGCTCGGAATGCTCAAGCATACCAACAAGCACAGCAATTAAACCCTTTGCAAGTTGAGAAAGCACAAACTGAATTAGCTACTTCTAAAATAGAATCTGAAAAAGCTAAACGCACATTAGAGCCAACAGTTTCTAAAGCTGAAACTGAATCGCTATTATCCAAGACATCATTAAATGATGCCCAATTGCTTAACTTGCAAAAACAACAGGCTAATGCAAGCAGAAATTTAATTAAATTGCTTGATTCACCTGACCCCATTACACCTGATGTAATTAAAAACCATGTTGTAGCAACCATGCAAAATGCTGGTGCAAGTGATGAAGCAATCATTCAAGCAGTACAAGGTTTGCCTACAAGTGGAACTGATAAGCAATTAAGGGCTTATTTAGCAAAACACACATTAAATTCTTTAACTGCTGAAGCAGAATTAGAGAAACGATTCCCCAATGCAACTATGGTTGGTGCTGGTGGCAATATTACACCTAGACAAATGGGTAATGAAGCATTTACTGGCATGAAAGCTGGAACTGCTGTAGGGCCATCTATTGCTATTACACCAACACCGGGGACTACAACTGTTAATGGTGTTGTTGGTCAATACGATGCAAATGGTAAATTTGTACCTTTTGATGTTCAACCATCAGGTGCTACTACTGCTGCACCTAGTGCTATGCCAAATGTTGCACCACAAGAGAAAACACAAAAACCTACAATTAGCAAAACTTCATTGATTCAATTAGATGAGCCTACATCAAGAGGCCAATTAAATGACCAAGAAAAAACTAGGTATACATCAGGTGAAGAAGATTACAAAGCATCAGGTGAAAGAGCACAAATTGCACAAGATGCCAAATTAGCTGCAAGACAAATTAAACGTTCTTTAGCTGCATCTTCTGGTAGCAAAGCTGGACAAGTTGTTAGGGACGCAGGTCAAATGTTCTTTGGCAATACTGAACTTGATACTTTGGTTAAGAATTTGGCAGAACAACAAGTTAGACAATCAGCACTTATGGGTTTGAAATCTGTTGCTGCTGAACAAGACTTAAAGACTGCAAATGGAACTGACAAAGTTACCAATGAAGCATTGGCTCACATTGTTGAAAGAGCAGAAGCAACTAACCTTGCTGCTGAAAAATACAATGCTGCATCAGCTAAATTGCAAGATAAGTTTGGTAAAACAAAAGCATTCCTTAATACTGACAACTTTAAAAAGGCATGGTCACAAAACTATGACCCTGTTGCTTTTATTATTCAAAATACAAACCAACAAAATATTCCACAAAAAGACAAAGACACTATCATTGATTACTACACATCAGGTATGAGTCAAAGTCAATTAGATCAATTGGCTACCAAGATGAAAAACCTCAAACGACTAGAACGTGGAGATTTCTGATGCCATTCGACAATGAAGACCTAGACCCAGATGTAGCTGCAATTCGTAAAAGAAATGCAGTTTCACAAATACCTGTTGGCAAAAGCCCAATGTCAGGTAAAAATCCTCAGTTACAACCTGAAGATGAATACGACTATGATAAAGATGTTGATGTATCAGCATTAAAGAAAAGAAAAGCTAAACCTGCAGAAGAAAAAGATGTAGGTGGGTTTCTGCCATCATGGTTAAAAGGTGGTGGTGAAGCTGCATTGCATACCATTGCGTCTGGCTTGTCTTACCCTGCTAGTGCTGTTGCTGGCATTTATGGTACGTTGGCAAGTGGCAAATTTGGAACTCAAGAAGGTATTCAAGCTGGTGAAGAACTAGCCCAAAAAGTTCAAAGGAATATGCAAAATGCTGGTACTCAGCCAACAACTGAAGAAGGCAAAGCAATACTAGAAAGTTTAGGCCAAGGCTTTGAGGCACTTCATGCTCCCCCTGTTTTCCCAGAAGCTGAAGGTTTAAGAATCAGTCGTGAGCCAGCTATGGTTGGTGGGCAGACTGCTAAACAACAATTGCAAGCACAATTTGGTAATTTAGTGCCAAAAGTAAGAATTGAAAAAGCCCCAAGTGGGTTGCAAAGTGCAGGAGCTGCTGCAGCAACTAACCCTGCTATTGTTAAAGGCAATATTGATTCTGCACTTGCTAAGTTTGATCCTAATAGCCCTGTTGTTGAACATATATCTAAACAAGCACCTGAAAATGTTGACGTTAATGCTTTAGAAACAAGGGCATTAGAAGAAAAACATGGTGTTGATTTATTGAAAAGCCAAAGAACTAACAATCTAACTGATTATGTTCAATCATGGAATCACAGAGAAGCTAATGGTCTTGCATCTGATTTTGCTCAACAACCAAAACAATTAGCACAAGCCTTTGAGGAATCTAAACAACGTCATGCCCCAAGAATTCCATCTGATGCAGATGCTTCAGAACTTGGTCAACATGAAATAAATGGCTTAATTGAAAAAGACAAGCAAAGACAACAAAATATTCAAAATAAATATTTGGATTTAAAGAATTCATACAACGAAATTAAAAAGAATTTAGGTTTAGCTGAATCTGATGATTTACCTTTAGATGGTAAATCTTTTGTTGAAAATGCAAAGAAGACATTAAATTCTGAATTGTTTACCAAAGATGCAAGAGAAAGCATTGATGAATTGTTAAACAAAATAGAAGACAAAAATGGTGTAATGACTTTTCAAGAATTTACAACACTTGACAAAAGATTAAGTGAATTAAGTAAATTTGGGAAAGGTAGCGAAAAAGAAGCTGCTAGATTGACTAGAAATCATTTGAACAATATGGAATTGACAGATGATGCTGCACCTTTATACCCATTGCTTAAAGAAGCAAAAAAGGCAGCCAAAGAAAGGTTTGATGTTATTGACACAAACCCTGCTTATGCCAAAGCTATTGGTGAAGGTAAAGATTTAGAAGCTGGCACATCACAAGGTGAAAGTCTTGATGCAGGTAAGTTTCATAGAAAATATGTTTCTACTGCAACACCAGAAGCCATTAGACGTTTGAAAGCTGAATTACCAGAAGGCCATATTGCACATGAAGCCATCACTTATGGTGAATTAGACAGAGCCAAAAAAGCAATAACTAATGCAAATGAATCAAGAGTAAAGTCAGATCAGTTTTCTAATTTTTTAAGAGACAATAAATCAATTTTAAAAGAAGCATTGTCCCCAGAGGCCATGCAAGACATAACTGAAATAGGGTTTTTGAACAGCAAAATTGGAAAGCCTGATGCTGGAACATTTAGCCATTCAAATACTTATAGTGCCATGCTAGGGGATTTAGCTAAAAATGGTTTGCTAACACTTGGTGAATCAGCATTAGCTGCAAAAACTGGTGGCTTGTCTACATATCCTGTTTCTATGGCTAAAAAGTTTAAAGAGAAATTTGATAAAAATTCATTTGCAACTGAACAGAGAAATCGACTTGGTGGGTTAACAAAGGAACAACAATGAGCGTCAATCTTTCCCCAATATTTAACGCAGTTGCACAAACAACTACAACAGGCTTACCTCTCAATGGTGGCCTTATTTACACATACCAAGCAGGTTCAACAACACCTTTGGCAACCTATTCTGATAGTGCTGGAACGATTGCAAACACTAACCCATTGACTTTAGGCACAGATGGAAGACCACAAGTTGAAATCTGGCTTCAAGCAGCATACAACTACAAGTTTGTGCTGACTGATTCATCAGGTAATCAAATTGGTACTTATGACAACATTTCAGGTTTGTCTAGTTACTATGGGCCAAGCACAGCAGTTACTTCTGTAACAGGCACTACACCCATTTCTGTGACCACAGGAACAACTCCTAACGTCAGTTTGTCAGGTGTTATTGGCAGGACAAGTGGTGGTACTGGTGTTGCAAGCCCTCCTGTGTTCTTTGCCCATCAATCTGTTGCCCAAACGTTTGCAACTGCTACATTAACTGTGGTGACGTATAACGTGGTTGACTTTGATACAAACAGTTATTTTGTTAGCTCAAATAACTCATTCACACCTTTGATTGCAGGGTACTACCAAGTTAACGTTTCATGTACTTTTGCATCCACAACGACAGGTTACCAATGTGGAGTTGGTGTGTCTGTGAGTGGTACTGTTAAAGACTATAACGTTGCAGCTAGTTCTGTTGTTGGAACTGGTGGAACAGATGGAACTACACCTGTTTGCTCGACCATTGTTTATTGCAATGGCACGACTGATTACATCCAAGGTGTAGCAGCTCAGTCTTCTGGTGGAAGTATTTCAAGTGTTACTGGTTTGAGTAATGCTACAACGTTCTCAGTAGCATTTTTAAGAGGTGCGTAATGCAAGATACTGAAACCAAGTTAGCAGTTCATGTAGCTGTTTGCGACCAAAGATATGAGCAAATTGCACAGTCTTTGAGGGAAGGCGAAAGAAGAATGACCAAGATTGAGTATTTGATCTATGGTGTGATGTTGCTTGTTTTGTTTGGGCCTAATGTAGCTGGCACTTTCTTTAAACATTTTTTTGGGGTGTAAGAAATTGATCCATTTACCCTTGTTGCCCTTGCCTCTGGTGCTTTCAAACTCTGCAAAGATGCTTGTGAAATGTACAAAGAAGGTAGGCAAATTGTTACTGACATTGCCCATGAAATTGATGGAGTTGTCAAAGACGTTAAGACAGTACAAAAGAAAGCAAAAGGCCTTTTTGGGTTCTTGAGTGCTGTATTTGGTAAAAAAGAGGAAGTGCAACTAGAAGTTGCACAACCTGCAAAAAAAGTAAAAAAGAAGAAAGAGCCTCCTCCAGAATTTGATGAGAACCTCATTTACCAACAAGTTAGTGATGCTCTCATCAAGTTTTTTCAAGCCTACAACGCTTTAAAGAATTATGTAAAAGAACAAGAAGAATTTGCTCTCCATGCAAACAATGATGAAGGCCAAGAAGCTGCAATCAAGATAACGATTGCTAACCTTCAGATGGAAAAGTTAAACACAGAGTTAAGTGATTACATGGTGTATCACGTTCCAAATGAATTGAAGGACTTGTACACTAGGGTTAATCAGCAAATTGGGCATATTGCGAACGTGCAAGCTCTAGCTAGACGAGAGGAGATGCTAAAGGAGCGTAGAGCAAAATGGAAACGTCAACAAAAGGCAGACCTAATCAAGGGAAGAATGGTGGCTTTAGCAATTACAGCTCTGATAATGATGTACGCTTGGATAATGATTCTCAGTCTGACTCACTCGCAATCCTACTGATAATTGTTCTTTTGATAGTTGTTTTGTTGTTTTTACCACTTTTGGCATGGATGTACACAGACATTAGACGTTTAGAGATTAGAGTTGATAAAGCTCTGCAAAGGATTGATGGAAAATGATTAAAAAATGCAGTTTTTTATACACATCATTGTTGGTATGTATACTTTTTCCATTTTTTTGTACAGGTTGCCATGACCAGTATCGCTATTTTTGCCAAGACCCTGACAACTTTAAGTCTGAACGTTGCCAAAAGCCTTTGTGTGAATTTAACCAAGATTGTCCTGAATATCTTGTAGCCCCTATTTTGGAGAAGAAAATTGAAGGAACTATTGCTGCTCCTGCTCAACAGCCCCAAGGAACGACTGTCTGCAGATGAAATAGAAATCAGGGTTAGGTCGTTTGTCATCATTGTGGTGACCCTGATATTGGCTTTCATTGTGATGGCCTTGCTCTATTCTGTGACGTTTGTAAGCCAGCCTATCAAGGCTATGGCTCCCATCGACCAAGCCTACACCAAGATGCTGAACGACATTGTTCTGCTTATCGTAGGTGGCATAGGAGGCATTTTGACCAAGGGATTGACCAATGAGGCTACTAACATGATGAATGCTGCCAAGGCTAACAAAGATGCCTATGTAGCACCTCCCCCTCCTCCTGTGGTCATGATGAGCACACCTAATTGGACACCTCCTCCAGCTCCTGTAAGCCCTCCAACGCTTGAGCCTGACCATGAGCGTGAAAGAATGGCACAAGCAAGGGCAGGACTATGATTGCTTGGCTATTTGGTGATTTGTTTTACTGGATAGCTTTGATTGCACTTGCTGGTGGTGCAATACTGTATGTTTTAAGCTACTTTGTAGGGTTTATCCCTATGCTTAAAGCTCATGCCATGATCTGCAAGGTCGTGGGTTTATTGTTGGTTTTATCAGGAGGTTTCTATGTCGCAGACAATCATGGCTATCAAAGAAGGGTTGCTGAAGATAAAGCAGAAATTGACAGACTTAATGCAGAAGCTAGGGCAAAAGAAGCAGAACTCAGCATCAAGCTCGCAAGAGCCTCCAGCCAATTAAAAAAGGCTAAAGATGACATTAAGACCAAGCAAGCTAGTATTGATTCTAGGATTGATTCAGGTGAGTTGCAGCTCCCCAATACCTGTGGTGTACAAGCCAGTTCAGATGCCCCCAATGGAAATACAACCAATGGAAGCGAATCTACAAGACAGGCTCTTAAAGATATTGTCCAAATCGCAACAGAAGGAGACACAGCCATCACAAGCCTCAACTCCTGCATTGGCCAGTACAACCAAGTAAGGGAAATGGTAAATGTTAAGCCCTGAGAAGCTCCATGCCCTTGGTATAGGGTCAGAATGGTCAGAGCCTTTGACCACAACATTTACTACTTTTAGCATCAATGATGTTAACAAGCAAGCTGCGTTTATTGGACAATGTTCACACGAGTGCAAACATTTCAAAACATTGGAAGAAGACCTTAACTATCGACCAGAAACCCTTCAAAGATTGTTTGGTCACAAGTTTAAACCAGAAGAATTTGCCCTTTACGCCCACAACCCTCAGAAAATCGCCAACAGAATTTACTCTAACAAAATGGGAAACAGAGATGAAGCAAGTGGAGATGGTTATCGTTTTAGAGGGAGAGGTTGTATCCAATTGACTGGACACGATAATTACTGGCATTTTGGGCAGTCTATTAAACAAGACATGGTTGCTCACCCAGAGTTAGTAGCCACACCCATGTACGCTGCACTTTCAGCAGGATGGTTTTGGCAGACACATGGTTGCAATGACCTTGCAGAAGCCCAAAACTGGGTAGGATTGACCAAGCGTATCAATGGTGGAACAATTGGTCTAGATGAGAGAATTTCTTTAACCAAACGTGCGTTAGACGTACTAGGAGCATAAATTGGCAACAAACTTTAAATTCACTAAAGGCCACTCAAAACAAGAGATGGACAAGCATTTTGTCGTTAAAAAAGAATGGCAAAAGGAGCGTGAGCACGTTATGGCTATTGAAAAAGAGCTAAAAAAGCATGAGAAAACAGACATGAGCCATGCTCACCCAAGCCATAGCCACAATGCTGGTATGAGTCAGCCTTCAGCAGGAATCCCATCCCTTCGTAAAGGCTAAGTAAATATCAGTCAATGGCACGTTAGAAGGCCATTGATCTGTATGGCAAAGGTGGTGCAAGGTCTTAATATGTGCTTGCTCCCACTCTTTTCTGCGTTCTTCTTTGCTTAACAACATACCTTGGTCTATTCTGTAATGGCACATTTGGCATAGTGCAGCGATATAGTTATCACTAGCTTTAATGCCCCTACCTTTGCCTCCATGCCAGTTACTGTGTGCTGCTTGGGCTAGATGGAAACCACACAGCTGACAGTTTAGGGTAGATACTAAGCGGAGTAGGTTCTTGTTCCGCACATATTGATTCTTCGGAAATGCCCTCAAGGGTGGTGAATCTGTGTCGGTTTTGGCATTCATATCTTCTTCTTCTTGTATTGTTGTCATTAACTCTTGACTCAATTGTTCTTGTTTTGGCATCGCAAACTGGGCATTTCATTCATGACTCCTGATGGCTAGACGTTCTGAGGCTTCTCTTGTGCGCCAAATCTGAATGGATAGGTCAGCAGATTGGAGTTGTAGTTTAAGCGTTTCTTCGACTTCTACGGCCTTTGCTAACGCATAAATCAGCTTTCCATAGGCCTCACTACTCAATGCCTCACGTTCTTGCGCTACAGCCTGTTTAAAGCCGTTTTGGAGGGCTTCTGTCATCAAGAATGCTTTGGTGGCCTTTAATTCCAACTCAACCTTAACCCTAGCAGCTTTGGCTTGGGCATAAAGAGAGGCATTATTGTAGATAAATTCAGCGTTTTGTTCAGGAGTCATGGTTCACCATTAAGTAAGCTAACCAAATACAAATCATTACCAAGCCAGCACTCATGCAAGCACAAATCAAAGAAATAAGGGTAATCACAAAGGTTAACAGGGTCATTCTTGTCCCCTTGCTCGGATTAGTTCTGCTATTGCTTTAGGACTGCCTTGCCACGGTTCTTCTGCAATCTTTGCACATTCCTCACGTTCTTTTTCTGCTACCAGTTTGGCAAACTGTTCTAGTTTATCTAGCCACATTAACTCACCTCCAACATAGTCGTAAGGTAAATTTGCTTGATTAGCCATCTGTATGATTTCTTCTTTAGTCATTCTGCCTCCCTAATCATTATTTCTACATAAGGTTCACCATAAACCTTGGTTGCGTGTAAATCTACAATTTGCGTGTCATCATCGTAAACAATTCCATTCATGGCATCTAAATAGGCTTTGATGATGTTGTCAATGTCTGGCTTCTTAGAAGGCCTTTCAGAGCCAATTAAACAGGCCTCCCTGCGTTTTTTTGAGTACGACTTAGGCACAGGCATGGAAATGTAAATAAACGCTTCTAAATCGGTTTTAAAAGGTTCTGATGCACCCATCGCACGTTTAGCCTTGTCAACAATGAAATCTTCATATTCAAGCGTTGACTTAGGTGTGTAGGTAGAAACAAAATTTCCTCGTCTGGCAAACCTTGGCCTGCCTTTACCTTTGGGTAGCCCTTCAACTTTAAACATGACGATCAGCATTGAGTTCCTTAATTCTTTGGGCAATGAGTTTGCCTATTCCATGAAAAGCAGGTTCTTGTTCCAATAGCTTAACTTGTTGACGAACATAGTCAAGCCATGCAGGTTTGATGGCTAATTTGGCATAGTGCTCAACAATGAGTTCAATTTTCATTTTGGTCTACTAGCTTCATGCCATAATTGTTAATCCCTTGTGGAATAGGTATGTCTTTTTTTATCAAAGCGTTACGTTTAAATTTTCTGTAGTCAACATGGTGATGCCATCTGTTGAACTTCCAAGTTACTTTTGCACAGTCAGGATGCAAGTCAGCAAGCATTTTGGACTTAGGCAAAGTACCTTCTTTGGCATAAAACTCCTCTGTATTGCCTCCCTTTAGGGTTTGTGTCTGGGCTTTTTCTTGGATAAAAGCATTGAACTGGATGGTGCAATGACCATCTTTTAAGACCCTGAGAGACAAATCTGTGTCCTCGTTATACCTACCTCTCCATCTGTATGGAATATTGTTCTGAATGAGCAAACAAGAGTAAATGCGAGTATTTCTGATAAAGGGTGGATGAACTTCTTTGGATTGGACAAAAAAGTCATAATTAAAGCCAGAAATGTAAACATTCTCGTATCTGTCTACAAAATCTTCTGCAGCTTTAAAAATTGTGCCAGAGCTGACTTTGACCATGAGGTTTCTGTTAAGCCTTTGAAAAGAGGCAATGTTGTCATCCATGACCCAATGGCGAGCAGCTCCTAGACTGATGCTGTGTTCCCAAGCAAAGTTGCGTGCAGGACCGGGTCCTCTCGACTTATTGCTTGCTAGCTCATCACAAGTCTCATAAACATCTTGATAGCTTGTAGGCAAAATCAATATCTTGTGTGCAGCAATTACGCTTGCATAGTCCTGATATTCCTGATTTTCCACAATGATGTAGTAAGGCACTTGCATGGCTTCTAAAGCCTTTGCTGTTAACCTTGTATCAGCTCTACCTTTGGAAACAATGTAGATAGGGTATTTAGGATTCATCTACATACCTCAGATGTGCCCTTAACCTTGGTTCAGCATAAGGAAACCAGATAGTCTTTTGTTTTTCAGTAATCCTTTGACCCATCAGTTCTTCAAACTTAGCAACATCTTTTGCATTTCTGAATCTGACATTGATAACTCTAAAAGGACTTAAATCATCTTGAACAAACTCAGGCATACCAACCCACTCTTTAGTTGCTGAGTCCATCTCGTCAAAAAGAACACCTTGCTCTGCATTCTCTAACATTTCATTCCTTTCAGCCATAGTTACCCCAAGGGTGAGTAGCACTCACACCAAGCCCATGCTTTAGCACTAGCTTCCCCATAGGGGTGCGATTTAATCGAATAGTGTCTTGTCTCACCTTGTCCACTATTCTTCTGTGATACCTCGCACACAGTTCACTAGGGTTATCTTTGGGGTGATTGCAAAGCCCTATGTTTTCTTCCAAGCCATCCATTTAAATGCTCTGCTATCGTGTGGAGTACGATCTGCAAAAGCAAAAACCCCATAATTCACTCTGTGGTCTTGGCTCTTGGCGAGAGCAACAGCAAGGCGATTGAAGTTGTCAAAAGACTCGCTTGCTATCGAACAAGACCACACAGAAAACTATGGGGTTCTACAACAACTTCATTCACCTAGATGCCACTCTAGATAAAACAATTATACACAGATTATCTAAAAAGAAACCATTCAGGATGTAAAGATTGCATTTGCCATATTCTTGCTTGTGGTGGAATTTCACCCCATTGAGAAATAGCAGCTTTAGAAATACCCAATATCTTGGCTAGTTCTGTAACTGATCCTGCAAACTGTATAGCTTCTTTTTTGGTAATCATGCTTAACATTATACAAACAATACAAAATTACAACAGTTAAGTTAACTAAATACAACACTAGGGAAACTACCTAAACATAGACAGTTAAACTAGGTTAACATTCAGTCATGCCGAAGCATAAAGCAAGCGGATATTTTTTAAAGGACTGTTAAATGAAAAAACAATACATCATAGATACACAAGACACATTGCAACATTATGAGTTTGCAACTGTTCAACAAGCATTAGATTTTGCTCGTGAATTACTAAGGGTAAACAGACCTTTTATTATGTTCACAACCAAATGACAAAACAACAAGCCAACCTTATTCTTGACCAAGTTAAGGTTGGCATTCCACACCCAACATATTTAATTAACTTAGCTTTAACAGTAACAGGAGATTTAAAGCCATGAAATTCCACAGAACAATTAACGAAGCCTTTCCACACACTATGGAATATGGATGTTCCATTGAAAAACCAAGGTTAACTCGTTCAGAAAGGGTGTTAACAGTTGTTTACGCTTTAGCTGCTTTGGTTGTAATGTTTGACCTTTTCTTTTGGAGGCCATGATGACTAGATTTGAACACATACAGAAATCATGTAATGACGCATTGGAAAAGTACAGAATTGCTGATGAACTTAACTTTCAAGTTGGGTATTACAAAGCACAGGTAGCATCACTTTGCATTGACATTGAATACTTGCATGACGAAATGGAATTTTTAGAAAAAGAAATTAAAGAATTAAGAAGGGAATTAGCATGAAAGAAATAGCATCAGCATTGGTTAAAGCACAAAAGGCCTTTGGCCCTGCATTAAAGCAGTCTTTAAACCCTCATTTCAAGTCTAAGTACGTTGACCTAGCCAGTTGCGTTGAAGCAGTTATAGACGCTTTAAACGATAACGGCATATTTCTTAGTCAACACACTTACGAACACAATGAAGGAATCGTAATTGAGACTGTGTTTACGCATGAATCAGGTGAACAAATGAATTGCGGACGTTTGTTTTTTCCAGCTAACAAGCACGATCCTCAGGGCTTTATGTCATGTTTGACTTACATTCGCCGGGCTTCTTTGATGGCAGCGACTGGTCAAGCTCCAGAAGACGATGATGGCAATAAAGCAAGTGCCCCAAAGCCTTTTAAGTCACAGGTAGACCCCAAGCAAATTGACCATTTGATTGAAAAAATGAGAGCTACTGAAACCAAAGAAGCCTTGGTTGCGAGTTACAAGATAGCCCATGCTGCCTGTTTCCATGAGAAAGACTGGGAAGCCAAGGTTGTAGCAGTTAAGGACGAACTTAAAAAGGCCTACGAATGACTGACTTAAAAGAAGAATATTATTTTGAGTACATGGAGGAGCTGTCTTACAAGCGTTATACGCAAGTGTTAAGCAGATACCCAAATTGTCGTGACCCAGAACATCCTGAATGTGAATTATGCAGAGAGGAAGAAAATGAAGAAAATTAAAGACAAAACAAAAGAGCAGCTCCATGATGAAATTATGGGATTGTTTCTAGGCCAAGAAATGTGGACAACTTTGGAAGCCTTAATAGAAACCACAGTTGGTGTTGCTGAACACATGGAACTTGATAGATTTGACCTTATGCGTTTAATCATGTCTGAGCTAGAACTTTACGAAGAAATGGAGAGTGTTCAATGATTGAGCAACGCACAGAAGCATGGCATTTGCAGCGTCTTGGTAAGGTAACTGCTAGTCGAGTTGCTGATGTCATAGCCAAAACTAAATCAGGCCCAAGTGCTAGTAGAGAGAACTATGCAACCCAATTGGTTCTAGAAAGGCTCACAAACAGCGTAGGAGAGGCTTTTTCAAGCCCTGCTATGCAATGGGGTACAGACCAAGAGCCAAACGCTAGAAACGCTTATGAGCTGAAAATGAGCACATTTGTTAAGGAAGTTGGTTTCATTGACCATCCAACGATTGACATGAGTGGTGCTAGTCCTGATGGATTTGTAGGTGAAGATGGCTTGGTAGAAATTAAGTGTCCTAATTCATCAACACACATTGACACATTGGTAAGCCAAAAAGTACCAGCTAAATACTTGCCCCAAATGCAATGGCAAATGGCTTGTACTGGTCGCAAATGGTGTGATTTTGTGAGTTTTGACCCAAGAATGCCTGAAAACTTGCAGTTATTTGTTAAGCGTATTGAGTTTGAGGCCCAGTACGTCAAGATGTTGGAACTAGAAATCACAGAGTTTTTAGAAGAAGTTAATCAAAAAGTAATCACATTAAGGAATTTAAAATGAAAAAAGATATCAAAGTAAAAATGCGTACCTATGTTGACAAAAATGGTGAAACAAAAAATTACTGGATGAAAATTGGCACATTGGTGCAAACAGACAAAGGTGAATCAATAAATATTGAATGTTTCCCAGTAATTGAAGGCGGTTGGAATGGTTGGGCATCTGTTTTTGAAGCCAAAGAAGATTTCGCACCTAAACCCCAATATCAGGCTAGGCCAAATTTAAGGCAAGAGCCAAGACTTAGCTTAACAGACGAAGACATTCCCTTTTGAGGTGCAACATGGATTTATTTAAAGCAATGAACTTACCTGAGTTTGGAACTTTGCCAAAGTTTTTGGCTAGAAAAGAAGCTCCAGAAACGTCAAAAGAGGCAGCAGAGAAGGTAGATACCCAAACCCTTGAAAGAATCGTTTATGAGGTCATTAGAAGCCATCCAGAGGGATGTATATCAGACCAAGTGCTTGCCCAACTCCATAATTTGCCTTATGGGTCAGTTACAGCTCGTTATGCTGCCTTAAAGCGTAAAAAGTTAATCTATACAACTGACGAAAAAAGGGAAGGCAAAGCTGGTAAGCCTCAGTATGTGATGAGGGCTGCTTAAAAAAGTAGTTGACAAACTTAAATTGTGATATAGTGGAATGGCTACAAAAAGTAGTGTTTTTTGCAAAGAAACAAAGGATTTATCATGGGTTATCCAAAAATGGAGAAAGAGCCAAAGGGAGTTACATCTTCTGATCGCACAGGCATGAAGAAGGTAAGCGTTCCTATGGAAGACAAAGAAGTATTTAAAACAGGTGCAACTGGTGAGAGAGTGCCAAAGGGTGCTTTGTCTTCAGACACATCTGGTGAAAGAAAAAGACCCATCATGGGTGGTGTTGGCATGGGTAAGGCTGATGGTATTGGCGAGCGTGACGCTGGTCACATGGGCCATCACGATGGACGTTTGGGAGAAATGAACACAGGTTCAAGAGAGCACGTTGTTTACGAGCACAAGCGTTACGACCACGACCAAGATGGTATGTAAAGCGAAACCCATCTAAGTGAGCATACCTAGATGGGCTTCTAACCAAGAAAGTCAAAGGGTACTTTAATGGCTGGAAATGATTGTAAGTCATGCAGACATTTTCATGGCAAGGATTTGGGAGTTTGCAGGAGGTATCCTGTTTACCAAATGAGGCATGAGAATGAGCTGTGTGGAGAATTTGCAGAGAAAGCAGTTGCCAAGCCTTTACCTGATTCTGATGAGTCAGGTGTTTTTTCGCACATGGAAAGGCAGCTCTTAGAATTACCAGTTCTTGAAGACCCCCCAAAACGCAGAGGGAGGCCAAAGAAATGAAACCATTAAGAGACAAGATATTTGTCAGACCTGAATCAAGATTTCAAAGCACGTTATACATTCAAACTGCAGAAGTAGACACTTGTGGATACATTGTTGCAGTAGGTGATGAGGCCAAAGAAGAAGGCCTTAATATTGGTGACAAGGTTTACTTTGGGACATTAGCCAAAGACTACAAAGACGAGTATTTAAAATACCAAGAATTCAAGGACAATGACCAAAGATTATTGGTTATGTCATGGCAAGACGTTTGTTTTGTGGAGGAAATAGAATGAAAGCTGGACTTTACGCAAATATTCATGCCAAGCAAGAACGCATCAAAAAGGAAAAGGCAGAGGGAAAGCCTGTAGAAAAGATGCGTAAGGTAGGCTCAAAGGGTGCTCCAACTGCAGAAGCATTCAAACAATCAGCTAAGACCGCCAAAAAATGAAAAAGCACGATAAACCCATAGAACACAAGACAACTGGTAAGGGCAAGACTTACAACCCTACAGAAAAGGGTGCAGGAATGACTGCAAAGGGTCGTGCTGAATACAATGCAAAGAATGGTAGCCACTTAAAAACACCAGCTCCTAACCCAAAGACTAAGAAGGATGAGGGTAGGAAGGCAAGTTTCTGTGCCCGAATGGAAGGGGTTGTCAAAAACGCTAAAGGCCCTGCAGAAAGGGCTAAAGCATCACTCAAAAACTGGAACTGTTAATCATGCCACTTATTAAATCAACTAAACCTGAAGCATTTAAAAAGAACATTAAAACAGAAGTTGCAGCAGGTAAGCCTGTCAAGCAAGCTGTTGCGATTGCGTACTTAGAAAAGCGTGAAGCTGCAAAGAAACCTAAACCAATGAAAAAAGGAAAGTAAATGTTTAACTTTAGCCACTCAACACAAGAAGTTAATTTGGTTATTCAGTCTTTAGAGCACAAGATTAGAGACTTAACAGAACTACTTAACAAAATGGTAGCCCAAGCACAAGCCCAAGCACCAAAGCCAGCAGTAACTGAACAATCAGAAACACCACAATGACTGAAACTTTAAAGCCCTTTGGTAGACCAACTCTCTATGACCCTGCATATTGCGATCAAGTCAGGGAATTGGGCGCATTGGGCAAAAGTATTGAGCAAATTAGTTCTAAATTAGGTGTTTCAATTAGAACAATTTATGTATGGAAGGATGCTTATCCTGACTTTTTGCAAGCCATGGAGGATGCTAAGATAGCTGAACAGAATTGGTGGGAAGAACAAGGCCAGTTGTATATGCTTGAGCACAAGGATGGAGCAAAGCTGAATGCTAGTATTTGGTCAAGAAGCATGGCAGCAAGGTTTCCCAAGAAGTACAGGGACAATAGCAAGGTAGAGTTAACAGGAGAGGGTGGAACACCACTCATCCCAAGTATTCAGGTGACGTTTGTCAAGCCTAACGAAGTTGGTGAAAAGGATTAGCCCCTTGGATGGGTTTCATAGAAGTGTTGTCCTGTCCAACCCTGCTTTATGGGAGCACCAACTGTGAATTTGCAAGAAGCCATTAACAAGGTAGAGTTTCCTGAGAAGCTAGAATGCCTGTTTAAGCCATCAAGGTATAAAGTCTTGTGGGGTGGTCGAGGGGGTGCAAAGTCTTGGGGGATTGCAAGAGCCTTGTTGATTCAAGGTGCAATTAAGCCTTTACGCATTCTTTGTGCTCGTGAATTCCAAACTTCAATTAAAGATTCAGTTCACAAGCTCCTGAGTGACCAGATTGCGTCTATGGAGCTAACTGAGTTCTATGAGATTACTGACAGAACAATCAGGGGCAAAAATGGTTCAGAATTTAACTTTGTTGGCCTAAAGAACAACGTAGCTAACGTCAAGTCTTATGAGGGTGTGGACATTTGTTGGGTTGAGGAAGGCCAAAGCGTGTCTGCTAGGTCATGGGATGTATTGATTCCTACGGTCAGGAAAGAACAATCAGAGATTTGGGTAAGTTTTAACCCAGAGCTGGAATCTGACAATACTTACCAACGTTTCATCATCCATAGCCCAAGTGATGCTCAAGTCGTTAAGATTAACTGGTCAGACAATCCTTGGTTTCCTGAAACGTTAAGGTTAGAGAAAGATGCCCTCAAAGCTCGTGACCCAGAGGCTTATGCAACAGTCTGGGAAGGTGTTTGTAGGCAGACTGTAGATGGTGCTATCTTTGCCAAAGAGCTGCAGATGGCTGAGTTGCAAGGCAGGATTGCCAAGGTTAACTATGACCCTGTAAAGCCAGTTCATGCAGTCTTTGACCTTGGTTGGTCAGATGCAACTGCTATTTGGTTTGTCCAGTTCATAGGCATGGAAACAAGGCTAATCAGATACCATGAGACAAGCCAAGAAACGATTTCAGCGATCATGGCTAAGTTGCAGACCTTTGGCTACATGATAGATACATTGTGGTTGCCACACGATGCCCAAAACAGGACGTTAGCATCAAATGGCAAGAGCATTGAAGAAATAGTGCGTTCTTTAGGATTTAAGACTAGAATATTGGAAAGAGTGCCAATTGTTGATTCTATTAACGCTGCAAGAACAATCTTTCCTAATTGCTATTTTGATCGCACTAACTGTGAAGAAGGGCTACAAGCCTTGAGGCATTACAGGTATGAGGTCGATCCTGATACCAAAGCATTTAGCAAGACTCCATTGCACGACCAATACAGTCATGGTGCTGATGCCTTTAGGTACATTGGCTTAATGGTCAATGAGCCTAAAAAGGTAGTTAAGAAGGCAGTATATCAACCCTCAGTCAATTGGATGGGCTAAAAATGGACGATCTTGAATCAAATGGTCTAATCGAAGAAGCACAGGAGTTCTTGCATCTGTGTACTACAGCAGACATGATGAATCGTCAGGAAGCCCTAGAAGACCTTAGATTTAGTGCTGGTGACCAATGGCCTGTTGAAATTCAAAACAGTCGTACGCTTGAATCTAGGCCTTGCCTGACCATCAATAAGATAGATGCCTATGTTCGCCAAGTCGTAAACAACATCAGGCAACAAAGACCTAGAATCAAAGTCCATGCTGTAAACAATAACCAAGACATTAAGATGGCTGACATTGTGCAAGGAATGATTAGGCACATTGAGGTTAACTCAGATGCTGACCAAGCCTATGACACAGCAGTAGACTTTCAGGTCAGGATGGGATGGGGATTTATTAGGGTCACACACGATTATGTAAGCCCTGATAGCTTTGACCAAGAAATCTTCATCAAGCCTATTATTAACCCATTTACAGTTTATTTTGACCCTAATTCAGTAGCCCCTGATGGTTCTGATGCTGAAAGGGTGCTGATTTCTGAGGTGTTAAGCAAGGAAACATTTAGAAAGATGTACCCTGATGCTGACGATGGTGCTCAGTTTAACCTTAGAGGAACTGGTGATACCAACGCAGAATGGGTTACCAAGGAAGATATTCGCATTGCTGAATACTTCTACACAGTACAGAAGAAAACCAAGTTATTGATGCTTGCTGATGGCACTAAAGTCTATAAAGAAGACTTTAAAGGCAATGCAGAAGACATCATTGACCAACGTGACACCATCAAAAAAGAAATTAGATGGGCTAAAGTCACAGGTATGCAAGTGCTTGAAGAAGGTGTTTGGGCAGGTAAGCACATTCCCATTGTGCCTGTTTATGGTCAACAACTGATTGTTGAGAACAAGCGTAAGAAGTTTGGCATGGTCAGGCAAGCCAAAGACCCACAAAGGATGTACAACTTCTGGCAGACTAGCTTAACTGAGTCTATTGCCCTAGCACCAAAACCTAAGTGGTTGATTGCTGAAGGCCAAGACGAGGGCCATGAGACTGAATGGGCACAAGCTAACATCAAGAGTGCTGCAGTTCTGCGTTACAAGCAAAAAGACATTGAGGGTATGCCAGCTCCTGTGCCTACTCGCATTCAACCAGAAGCTCCTCCTGCTGGAATTATGACTGCTTCTGCCCAAGTATCCCAAGATATGCAAGCAGTTATTGGCATTGTTGACCCTAACCAGCTACCACAAGGCAATATTTCTGGTAAAGCCTTGAATGGTCAGCAACAACAGGTTGACATTAGCAATTTCCACTTTTACGACAATTTGACTCGTTCACAACGTCAGATTGGTAAGATTTGCTTGGATTTGATTCCCAAAATATATGATGCTCAACGCACAATGAGGATTATTGGGGAAGATGGCAAGCCTGATTTGGTTGAAATTAACACCTATGGGGTAGATGAAGAAGGTGTTTATAGGGTTTTAAATGACACAACCATTGGTGAGTACGACATTGTGATGGACACAGGTCCGGGGTACAACAGCAAGCGTCAAGAAGCCATTGAAAGCATGATGCCCTTGCTTGCAGCAGACCCAAGCCTGATGCAGATTGCTGGTGACTTGTTCTTCAGAAACATGGATTTTCATGGTGCTCAGACCATTGCAGACAGATTGGCAGCAGCTAATCCCATGTCCAAGATTGATGAGAAATCTAAGATTCCTCCACAAGTTCAGATGCAGTTAGCCATGTCTCAGCAGCAGTTACAGGCAATGCAACAACAAGTTCAGCAGTTGCAAATGACCATTAAGCAGCGTTCAGACATTGAAAGTGTTAAGCAACAAGCAGAAACTCAGCGTGAATTGATGAGACAGACTGCCAAAGCACACAATACTGAATCCATGCTTGAGGCCAAAGTGCATGACGTTAACATGAGGGCTGTAAGTAGCCAGAACAAGACAGAAATTGAGTCAATTATGGAGTTGTTGTTGCATCACATGGATACTGCAAGATTGGAAAAGGAAATTGCAGCTAGAAATGCTGAACAGTACCAGTATGCTAACCAAAGTGTGCAGTCTATACAGTAATTGACACAGTAATGATTTCGGTCTATATTGACCAAAAACCTTACCAGTTAGGTTAACTGGGCAAATCCTTGGATAAAACCATGTCAGACAAAGAAGCAGGACAAGTCCTGACGAGTGAAAACTCAGCAGATTTTTACGCTAATAAATTAGGTTTAGCTACTGAAACTGAGCCTGTGCAAACAGAGGTGGTTGAGGTTAAGAGTGAGCCAGAGGCGCAAGATGATGCAAAGCCAGCAGAAGACCCAAAGCCAAATCGACTAGAGAAGCGTTTTACAGAGATTACTAGACAACGTGAAATGGCTCGTCAGGAAGCTGAACGAGAGCGTACGAGGGCTAGTGAGCTAGAGGCAAGGCTAAAGGAGCTAGAAGCAAAGGTCAACCCTAAACCAGTTGAGCAAACTTCAGAGCCTAAGCCAGATCAGTTTGCAGATGCGTTTGAGTACGCAAAAGCATTAGCTGAATACTCGACTGAAAAAGCGTTACGAGAGAGAGACAGACAGGAAGAATTGCGTAGAACTGAAGCAGAACGTGCTAAGACATTCGAGGCATGGAATCAAAGGCAAGCGCAAATTAAGGCAGAGTTACCTGACTACGATGACATGATTGCATCTTCAGATGTGGTTGTGTCAGACCAAGTCAGGGATGCGATTTTCGATAGTGAAGTAGGACCAAAAATCCTATATCACTTAGCAGAAAATCCAGACGTTGCTGAAAAACTTTCTAAGATGACTGCTCTTGGTGCTCTAAGAGAAATTGGTAAGTTGGAAGCTCGATTTGAGCAACCAGCACCAAAGACTGAGGTGAAATCTGTTGTTAGATCAAACGCACCCAAGCCTATCAGTCCACTTAGATCATCTAGTGCTGCTGTGGATACTCCAATAGACTCTAATGGTGAGTTTACTGGTACTCCAGCACAATGGCGAGAGATGAGAAAAGCAGGAAAGATTAGGTAAAAACTTTTTAACTTTTTAAAGGAAATCAAATGAGTAATAATCTCTTAACGATATCCAAAATCACTAACGAAGCGCTAATGGTTTTGGAAAATGAGTTGACCTTCACTTCTGAAGTTGACAGAAACTATGATGACCAGTTCGCTGTTGTCGGTGCAAAGATTGGTAACACAGTCAATGTCCGCAGACCCGGACGCTTTATTGGTACGACCGGTCCGGCCCTTAATGTCGAAGACTTTAATGAAACTTCAGTTCCTGTAACCTTAAGTACTCAATTTCACGTTGATACGCAGTTTACCACGGCTGATTTAGCACTTTCGTTGGACATGTTCTCTGATCGTGTGTTGAAGCCTGCGGTTGCCGCCATTGCTAACAAGATTGATCGTGATGGCTTAGTTATGGCTAAGAACAACACAGCAAATATTGTTGGTACTGCTGGAACACCTCCAACTGGTCTGATTACATTCTTGACTGCTGGTGCTTACCTTGACTCTGAAGGTGCTCCTCGTGATGGTCGTAGGTCAGTAACCATTGAGCCATTTACTTCTGCAACTATTGTTGATAGCTTGAAAGGCCTCTTTGTGCCCCAAGAAGCTATTGGCGAACAGTATCGCAAAGGCCTCATGGGTCGCGACAGCGCTGGGGTTAATTGGAAAATGGACCAAAACGTTGTCTCCCAACAGTTTGGTGCTTGGACAGGTGGAACTGCTGGTTCTATTACTGTTAATGGCTCAAACCAAGGTCTTGCATCAGGATGGGCACAAACATCTACGATCAACATCACAGCTACTGCTGCTGGTGCATTGAATCAAGGTGATGTGATTACTTTTGCAGGTGTGTACGCTGTTAACCCACAAAATCGTCAAGCCTATGGCAATAACAAGTTGAGAAACTTTGTTGTTACATCTGCTGTCACTTTGTCTAATGGCAATACATCAGTAACAGTTAGCCCTGCATTGATTTATGGTGGTCAGTTCCAAAACGTTACAGCATCTCCCACAAGTGGTGTTGCAGTTACTCCTTTCTCAATTGGAGTTTCTGGTTCTGGTACATACTCACCACAGAACATTATGATGCACAGAAATGCGTTCACCTTGGCGGTGGCGGACCTCGAATTGCCTGAAGGTGTCCATTTTGCTGGTCGTGCAAGCGACAAAGAAATTGGCCTCTCAATGCGTGTGGTCAGGCAATACACGATTAACAACGATAGCATTCCAACTCGTTTGGATGTGCTCTACGGATGGGCGCCACTCTACCCTGAGTTGGCTTGCCGTATTGCAGCTTAATTAACAATTTAAGGAGTATTTAATTATGAGTAATCCCGGACCAGCAACCACAGTCAGCAATCACCCACAGAACTTGGCTACAAACCAAGCCTTGCGTTTGATTGCTTCAGCTCAATCAGTTAACTTGGCCTACGCTGGTGACACAGCAATGGCTCTTGTCGATGTGAGCAAATTCGTACCTGTTAGCGTAATCATTACCAATGGCCTTAACTCTAGTGGTTCTACAACCACTATTGCTACTGCTACTGTTGGTGTTTACACAAACACAGGAGCAACTGGAACAACAGTATTGACTACTGCTGCTTTGACAAGCAACACAGGTGGCCCTTATGTGACCATTTCTGCTGCAACAAATCCGAACACAGCTATATCTAGCTTCAGCAATTTATATGTAAATGTTGGAACTACGATTGCAGCTACTTGTGACGTATTTGTTTATGGCTACGACCTCACATTTTTACCTTAATTTGTGAGTAAATAAGAAGAAGGCCATCCTCAAAAGGGATGGCTTTTTTCGCTTTTCAGATACAATAATCCAAAAGGAGTTTTTATGTCATTACAAACTACGATCCTAAGAGGAAATATCCTCAATTCCTTCCTTGTTTACCCAACATTGACACCTGCAGCAGTCTCTGGTTCACAAGCAACGCAAACATTTACAATCCAAGGCCTTTTGCCTAATGACTTTGTAAATATTTCCTTGCAAGGTGCTCAGACTACTGGTGTTGGTATTGCTAATGCTTGGGTATCTGCTGCTAATACTTTGTCAATTCAATTTACAAATAGCACAGGTTCTTCTGCAACTCCTGCATCTGGTGTTTATACATTGGGTGTGGATCGTTTGGAAGGCACAATCCTTCCTACTAATGCAGTTTAATCATGGCAGGTTCAACAGTTCAACGTAATGCTGGTCAAACAACTGCGTTATCAGTTACAAGCACGAGCCATGCCTCGACTTTGATTGATGACACAACGAATGACCAGATCAACTACGCATCTTTCTTGAACACAGGAGCAAGCCCCATTGCTGTGAAGTTTTCTAGCTTCTCACCATGCCCTGCTGCTGTGTTTCCTGTAGATGGTTCAACACTTGGCGATTTCGTTCTTCCTGCAGGAATGTCATCTCCATTGATTCTAGCAACTCCTACAACTCCCTTTTACATGACTGCTATCAGTAACTCAGGTACTGCTGGCATCTTGTATGTGACACCTGTAGGTGACCAAAGTTGATTATGGGGGGTGAAATTCCCCCCTTTTTTTTAGGGTAGATTATGAGCAACAGTATTGCCAATACAGTAACAACGAACATATTGCCTGTACAGGCTTTATATGACCCAACAACTTTGGCCTTTATTACTTTTATTGGCCCTGCTGGTTTGCCTTTTACAAGTGCTGCAGGTGGTGTATCTAGCGTAAACGTTTCAGGTGGAACAACAGGATTGACCACAACTGGTGGCCCTATTGTGTCTAGTGGAACAATTACCATTGGTGGTACGCTTTCAGTCTCAAATGGTGGAACTGGGGCTACTACTAACTCAAGTGCTCTTAACAACTTATTGCCTACACAAACAGGCAACTCAGGAAAATATCTAACCACAGATGGCACTAACGCATCTTGGGCCACAACTGGTGGTGGTTTAACCATTGCATTAGACACAACCACTAATGCAACAAGGTATTTGGCCTTTACAAGTGCAACAAGTGGAACAATCACAACAGAAAACGTCAGTTCAGGCTTGACGTTTAACCCATCTAGCTCTACATTGACTGCCACGACTTTTGTGGGTGCATTAACAGGAAATGCTTCAACTGCTACTTTGGCAACATCATCAACTAACCTTGCTGGTGGAGCTGGTGGCTCATTGCCTTACCAAACAGGTTCAGGTGCAACAACCTTTTTGGCAGCAGGTAGCAATGGTCAATACCTAACTTTGAGTGGTGGTGTACCAACTTGGGCTAATTTGACCTATGTTAGTTCATTTAGTGGTGGAACTACTGGACTAACCCCAAATACTGCCACTACAGGGGCTGTAACGCTTGCAGGGACGCTTGCAGTAGCAAATGGTGGCACAGGCGTTACAACAAGCTCTGGTGCGTCTAGCGTTGTTTTAAGGGATTCTAACGTCAATGTAACTGCTAACGACTTTTATGAAGGTTTTACAAACGTAGCTGCTGCAGGAACTACCGTTACATTAACTGCTGCATCAACACCTAACTTTGTGATAACTGGCTCTGGTGGTCAGACATATAAGTTACCTGATGCAACAACGCTACCTACAGGTGCTATATACACTTTTAACAACAATCAAACTTCAGGTGCAATTACTGTGCAAAACAGTTCAGGCACATCGGTTGTTTCTGTGCCATCAGGTGGTTTTGTTGAAATCATTCTTTTGACCAATTCTGTGGCTGCAGGAACATGGGATTACCACTTTCAAGCCCCATCAAATGTATCTTGGTCAACCAATACATTTAGCTATTCAGGTTCAATCACCAATGCAACATGGAATGGTGTGTCAATTGGTGCAATTTATGGTGGAACTGGGCAAACTAGCTACACGACTGGTGACATTTTGTACGCAAGTGCTACAAATACCTTGTCTAAGTTAGCTGCAGGAACAAATGGCTATGTGTTAACTTTGTCAGGTGGTGTTCCTACATGGTCAGCGACAACTGCTGCAACATCAATTTCTGATGACACAAGCACCAATTCAACTCGATATATCAACTTTACAAGTGCAACTTCAGGCACTTTGAGTACGATTTACACAAGTTCTACTAAGTTACAGTACAACCCAAGCACAGGTTTGTTTAGCACACCTAGTTTAGCCATTACAGGTACTTTGAGTGCTAATGGAAGCACAGGAACTGCTGGTTATGTGCTAACTTCTAATGGTTCATCTGCTGCTTATTGGGCAGCACCATCAACAGGTCTAACCCAAGCCAAAGCAATGGCTTTAACCTTTACATTTGGATTTTAAGGAGCATTTATGGCAGTCCCAAATATAGCAGCGTTAACCTCAATCGTAGGCTCAACTGCCTATATCAGTCCCGGCACTTCTGCCACAACTTCTTGGACATATTCCACAGGAACTTCTGGCACAACTGCTCTGACAGGATTAACACCTGCAACCAACTATGTGAACAAAGTTGAAACAATTATTGCATCTAACTACACAAGTAGTGCTGCAACTGTTACTTTGGCTATTTCTGACAATGCAACATACGCATCAGGAACTGCTCACTACATTGCTTATCAAATCAGCGTTCCTCCAAATGCTTCTTTGGTGATTAACGACAAGACAACACCTATTTATGTGACTGAAAATCAGTCATTGGGTGTGATTGCTGGAACTGCAAGTGCTATTTCTGTTGTTGCTTGTTTAGAAACCATAGGTTAAACCATGACCTTGAGATACACAGGTGGGATTGTTTCTGACCAATTTACTGGATTGAACTATCCTGTTCAAACGGTAGAGTATCTTGTTGTCGCTGGAGGTGGTGGGGGTGGTAACGGTAATGTAAATGGAGGCGGTGCTGGTGGTGGTGGAGCTGGCGGACTTCTTACTGCAACAGGTTATTCAATAACTCTTGGCTCATCAATCACAGTTACTATTGGTGCAGGTGGATCTGGCGGTATATATGGTGGTGCATCTCCAAGCACAGGATCTAATTCTGTATTTGGATCAATAACTGCTACAGGCGGTGGAACAGGTGCTTCTTATAATTCATCAACTTATACTGCTGGATCGTCTGGTGGATCAGGTGGTGGTGGCGGTGGTAATTCACCTTATACTGGAGCAGGATCAGGCACATCTGGTCAAGGCAATAGTGGTGGTACTGGTTCAAATAGTACAGGAGCTGGAGGGGGTGGTGGTGGATCTGGCTCAGTTGGGGTTGCATCTTCTGTAGGAACAAACGCTGGTGTTGCAGGAACAGGAACTGTATCTTCTATTACAGGATCACCCATTCAATATGCAGGTGGTGGTGGTGGTGGAAGTTGGAATGGAAATACCTACATAGCATTGGGTTCTGGAGGTGGTGGTAATGGTGGAGCAGGAACTACACCTTACAATGGAACTACTGGATTAGCCAATACAGGTGGTGGTGGTGGTGGAAGTGGTGCAGGAACAACTACAGGTGCTTCAGGAAATGGTGGGGCAGGTGGTTCAGGAATCGTAGTTATCAGATACCCTGCTTATCTATCCCAAGCCACATCAACAACAGGTTCACCCACAACGTATATTGCAGGGCCATATCGCATATATATCTTCAACGCATCAGGAACGATTACGTTTTAAATTATGCCTAATGGAATCTTTTCTCTTAAACAACAGTTACAAGGCTTAATTCAAAAGGCTTGGACAGGCTCTATTGCGACTAACTATGTTGAGTATTTAGTTGTTGCTGGTGGTGGGGGTGGGGGTTCAACAAGTCCGGGTGGTGGTGGAGGCGCAGGTGGATTGCTTCAAGGCATTGTAAATGTTCCTAATGGATCATCAATTACTGTTACTGTAGGTTCTGGTGGTACTGGTTCAGGCTCATCAGGAACTAATAGTATTTTTGGAAATATAAGTGCAACAGGTGGTGGATATTCTGCCACTTCAGGTAATGTTGCATCTGGTGGTTCAGGAGGCGGTGCGGCAGGTAGTGGAAGCGTTAATTATTTTGGTGGACAAGGAACTTTTGGCCAAGGAAACGCTGGTGGAGCAAATTTTCCACAAGGCGGTGTTGGCCCTACAGGAGGTGGCGGAGGTGCAGGAACAGTTGGTTTAACTGGAGTTTCTAATGTTTCTGGTAATGGTGGTGCAGGTATTGCTAGTTCAATATCAGGCACTGTTACTGCTTATGCTGGTGGTGGTGGCGGTGGAATTATTAGTGGAACTGCTGGCTCTGGTGGTGCAGGTGGTGGAGGTGCAGGAGCAGTAGGTTCATCTAATGGAACAAACGGTACTGCTAATACTGGTGGTGGAGGAGGAGGTTGTCAAAGTGGAACGCCTGGTCAAGGAGGCTCAGGCATCGTCATTATTCGCTACCCAAACACATTTAAAGACGCAGTATCAGTAACCAATGGTACTAAGACAAGTATCACAGGATTTACTGTGTATACGTTTACATCTTCTGGCTCAATAACATTCTAGGACTAACATGAGTGATCGTATTGGTGGCCTAATCACAGGAACATTAAACCCTTTGACATCTTTGCCTACTGCAACTGTAGAGTATTTGGTTGTGGCTGGTGGTGGTGGGGGAGCTGGTGGAGCAAGTGGCGGAGGAGGCGCTGGTGGTCTTCTTACTGCTACGGGATATGCAGTTACTTCTGGCTCAAGTATTACCGTTACTGTTGGAGCTGGTGGGTCTTCAGGTTCAACATACAACGTATCTGGATCAAATGGAAATAATTCTATTTTTGGTTCTATTACTGCAACTGCTGGCGGTGGCGGCGGTGCGTATGGATCAAATGGATCAAATGGTGGTTCTGGTGGGGGTGCTTATCAAAGCACTACAGCAGGAACAGGAACATCGGGTCAAGGATATGCTGGTGCTGTTGGAGTAACTAGTTCAGATGCAACCACTGGAGGAGGCGGGGGCGGTTCTGGTTCTGCGGGTACTTCTGGTGTTACCAATGTACAAGCTGGTCAAGGCGGAACTGGAACTGTTTCAAGTATTACAGGATCAAAACAATTTTATGCTGGTGGAGGTGGAGGTGGTGGCTATGCTGGATCATCAAACACATCGGCTGGCGGTAATGGTGGTGTAGGTGGCGGGGGTGCAGGCGCACCAGGAAACGGCAATGCTGGAACCCCTCCAACTGCTTTAGGAGGGGCACCAAATGGTGGAAACGCTTCACCAAATGGTACGGGTGGCTCAGGTGGCGCAAATACTGGTGGAGGTGGTGGAGCTGGGGCTTATTCTGCTTATGCGGGATTTACGGCAGGTGGTAATGGTGGCTCAGGAATAGTAATTATTCGTTACCCAGCCAACACAGCACCCCCAGCATCAGTTACAGGTGGCCCACAGGTTTACTATAATTCGGGGTATCAGATTTACGTTTTCACAAGCAGTGGAACAATCACATTTTAAGGAGTTAACATGGCACACTTTGCTCACATCACAAATGGAATTGTTGATAACGTGATCGTTATTGATGCTGAAACACTAGCACTTGGACATTGGGGTGACCCATCAGAATGGGTTCAAACCAGTTACAACACGCATGGAAATGTTCATGCTTTGGGTGGCACACCATTACACAAAAATTACGCAGGAATTGGTTATTCTTGGGATGGTACTGGCTTTGCTGCTCCTCAACCTTATCCATCATGGACTAAAAACCAAACAACATATTTGTGGGAAGCACCTACACCTATGCCTACTGATGGCAAGCATTACAATTGGGATGAGGCAACCAAGGCTTGGGTTGAAGTAACCCTAGGAGCTTAACATGGCTCAATTTAGTGGCATTTGGTCACTATCCCAAGTTAGCCAAGCTGTTAAAGCACAGAATTGGACTGGTATATCTCCACCTATTATTGAATACCTTTTGGTCGCTGGAGGAGGCGGTGGAGGTGGTGTTGCAAATTCTTCAGGTTCTGCTGGAGGTGGAGGTGCAGGTGGCGTTATAGCTGGTCTTACATCAATAACTCAAGGAACACAATGTTGGATAACAGTTGGTTCATCTGGATCTGGTGGTCCAACAAGTAATACAGCAGGAGGAAATGGTGGAAATTCTGTTTTATTAGCTAGTTCATCTGGGTCATCAACTGGTAATTTTGTTGCTTTTGGCGGAGGAGGTGGCGGAACATTAAATGGTGGTGGTTTGTCAGGTGGTTCTGGCGGTGGAGGAGGTTTTGCAACAGGTACTGCACAAAACGGTGGATCAGGCACATCGGGGCAAGGAAATTCTGGTAGTGCTGGAATAGGATCAGGAACTAATCCATATCAGGGTGGCGGAGGTGGAGGAGCTGGAACAGCTGGTTTAAGTTATCAAACTAGCAATGGTGGCTCTGGAATAGCATCTTCTATTAATGGATCAGTTGTAGTTTACGCTGGTGGTGGAGGTGGCGGCAGCAACGCAATTGCAGGAACTGGAGGAGCAGGAGGTGGTGGCAATGGAGGCACATTTAATTCAAATGGTTCTTCTGGATCATCAAATACTGGTAGTGGAGGCGGTGGCGGAGGAAATAGTAGTAGTGGTGGAAATTCAGGCGGTAATGGTGGCTCAGGTATTGTCATAATCCGTTATCCATCAAGCTATAAACTAGCCACAAGTACCACAGGCTCACCTACACAAACAACTGCCAATGGGTACATTATTTATACGTTTACAAGTTCAGGGAGTATCACATTTTGAACTGGAAAATCACTAACATTGAGCAAACAGATGGGTTAATTACCCATGCTGATTACTTTGTTTCCTTAACTGATGTCACAAACACAGTAGAGACACAAGGAACACACACTTTTGCTAATCCAAGCCTAAAAACACCTTTTGATGAGGTAAAAGAGCAAAATGTGATTGATTGGATTATTCAAGAAACTAGCCAAGATGGTATAAATCTTATACAATCAAACCTAGAAAAACAGCTAGTGCAAAAGGAAGCATCTTCCTTGCCTTGGGTTTTCAAGACTTTTAAACCTACTTTGGGATGAAGTTATGGCACAACCCATTGACATTGTTAGCAGAGCACTAAAAGACATTGGAGCACTAGAGGCAGGGGAAATTCCAACTCCTGAAGCAGCTCAAGACGCATACGAAATGCTCCAAGATATGTTAGATCAATGGTCTAACGAGTCTATGATGGTCTTTTACAAGACTGAGATCATTTTCCCTGTTGTACAAAACGTTACCCAGTACACCATTGGCCCTACAGGTTCAGTTCAATCTAACTTTGTAGGCTCAATTTCAGGCAATATTCTTACCATTACTTCAATCAATTCTGGTGGAATCAACACCAATATGATGCTTTCAGGTACTGGAATTGCTGCAGGAACAATGATTACAGGCTTTGGCACAGGTGCTGGAGGACAAGTCAATGAGGCAGGTACTTATTCTGTCAACATCAGCCAAACAGTAGCATCCACTACGATTACAGGATATTACAAACGACCATTAGCCATCAATTCAGCGTTTGTTAGGGTAAACACTACTTCTAATGGGGTAGCCATAACTGGTGGTGGCTTAGATTACCCTGTTTCTGTGTTGAATGTTGAAGAATATGAAATGATTGGCCTGAAAACCTTGAATGGCCCTTGGCCCAAGGCTTTGTACTACCAGCCAACTGAGGTTTTGGGTAATTTGTATGTATGGCCTAATCCAGCCCAAGGTGAGATGCACGTCTTCTGTGACAACATTTTCACCAGAAGCACAACCATGTATGACCCAATAGCCCTGCCAGAAGGCTATTCAATGGCCCTCAGATGGTGTTTGGCAGAGCGTTTGATGCCTATGTATGGCAAGGCTAGTCCAACGCAAATAGCCATGATTCAGCAGTATGCAGCACAGGGCAAGAGTACGATTAAGCGTACTAACATG
>Ga0208504_1000044_pt1 | contig 33641 bp, 30 predicted proteins | sample CryBogCBH05Oct08_FD_184595 | JGI IMG/M metagenome (GOLD analysis project Ga0208504, IMG submission 184595) | Freshwater microbial communities from Crystal Bog, Wisconsin, USA - CBH05Oct08 (SPAdes) | ecosystem: Environmental > Aquatic > Freshwater > Lake | place: Crystal Bog, Wisconsin, USA...
GGTGAAAGATTGTGTTGAGCTTGGCTTAACGATCATTCCACGTGGAGGTGGCACAGGCTACACCGGTGGTGCAATTCCTTTGTACGCGATGTCTGCCGTGATTAATACTGAAAAGTTACAAGATATCGGTGGCGTGAAATCTCAGTATTTACCTGGCGTTGATCATGAAGTTTCAACGATCTTTACTGGTGCAGGTGTGGTGACTCGCAGAGTATCTGATGCTGCAGAGCATGCTGGTCTTGTGTTTGCGGTTGATCCTACTTCGGCTGATGCCAGTTGTATTGGCGGTAACATTGCCATGAATGCAGGTGGTAAGAAGGCAGTTCTCTGGGGTACTGCACTCGATAACTTAGCTAGCTGGAGAATGGTTGATCCACAAGGCAATTGGCTGGATGTTGAGCGCCTTGATCACAATCTCGGCAAGATTCATGAAGTAGAAAAAGTTCGCTTTCAGTTAACCTGGTCAGATGGTACAAGTGAACCGGGCGAACGCATTCTAAAAACAGAATTGCTCGAGGTGGAAGGCAAGCGTTTCCGAAAAGAAGGTTTGGGCAAAGACGTTACTGATAAATTTTTATCGGGCTTGCCGGGCGTTCAAAAAGAAGGTTGTGATGGTTTAATTACCAGTGCTACTTGGATATTGCATCGCATGCCTAAGTACATGCGTACAGTCTGCCTGGAGTTTTTTGGGCAAGCACGTGAAGCGATTCCTAGTATTGTGGAGATCAAAGCTTATCTTGACGGCTTGAGCAAACAAGGCGGTCCAATCTTGGCTGGCCTTGAGCATTTGGACGATCGTTATTTAAGAGCGGTCGGCTATTCAACCAAGTCAAAGCGCAATAGTTTGCCAAAGATGGTTTTGCTTGGTGATATTGCAGGCGATGATGAAGAGGCGGTTGCTGCAGCAACTAGCGAAGTCGTTCGGATGGCTAACTTACGTGTAGGCGAGGGCTTTGTAGCTGTGAGTGCCGAAGCACGTAAGAAGTTTTGGCTAGATCGCGCTCGTACAGCGGCAATTGCCCGTCATACCAACGCTTTCAAGATCAATGAAGACGTTGTGATTCCATTGGCTCGGATGGGCGAGTACACCGATGGTATTGAGCGCATCAATATTGAACTCTCCCTCAAGAGCAAATTACAAGTTCTGGATGGCTTAGAGCTTTTCCTGAAAAAGAGTGCTTTACCTTTGGGCAAGAGTGATGAAGAGTATGAGATTCCTACTGCTGAAATTTTGGGCGATCGTGTTCAGCAAGCGCTCGACTTAATTGGAAGGGTGCGGGCACATTGGTCTGAGTGGTTAACTCAGATGGATACGTATTTCCCACAATTACAGAACTACAGCTTGCGTGCCTCTTGGAAAGAGGAAGTGCGCTCTGAACTCAGAATTATTTTTGGTGGATTGGCTTTTGAGCCTATTCTTAATGAGCTTGAGGCTATTCATAAGAAGATCTTGCGTAAGCGGGTCTTCGTTGCCTTGCATATGCATGCAGGTGATGGCAATGTCCATACAAATATTCCAGTCAACTCCGACGACTATGAGATGTTGCAAGATGCGCACCACGCAGTCAATCGGATCATGGCTTTGGCACGCTCTTTGGACGGCGTGATCTCAGGTGAGCATGGCATTGGTATTACTAAGTTGGAATACCTCACCGAAGCAGAGTTGAGGGATTTCCGCAGTTACAAAAATCGCGTTGATCCAGAAGGTCGCTTCAATAAAGGCAAGTTGATGCCGAACGCCGATCTCAGCATGGCCTACACGCCAAGTTTTGGCTTGATGGGACACGAGTCGATCATCATGCAGCAGAGTGATATTGGTGCTATTGCAGATAGCATTAAAGATTGCTTGCGTTGCGGCAAGTGCAAGCCAGTATGCGCAACGCATGTACCACGTGCGAACTTACTGTATAGCCCACGTGACAAGATCTTGGCGACATCATTACTGATCGAGGCCTTCTTATATGAAGAGCAAACTCGTCGCGGTATATCGATTCGTCATTGGGAAATGTTTGATGACGTTGCTGCGCACTGCACTGTTTGCCATAAGTGCTTGACACCTTGCCCCGTCAAAATTGACTTTGGTGATGTGACCATGAATATGCGTAACTTATTGCGCAAGATGGGTCAGCAACGCTTTAACCCTGGCACCGCTGCATCGATGTTCTTTTTAAATGCAACCAGTCCAGACACGATTAACTTGGCGCGCAAGGCGATGATTGGCTGGGGCTACAAAGCTCAGCGGCTTGGCAATGACTTGTTGCGTAGGTTTGCCAAAAAACAGACTGCGCATCCACCGGCAACAGTAGGTAAGCCTAGCGTTAAAGAGCAGGTCATTTTCTTTGTCAATAAGAAGATGCCTGGTAACTTGCCAAAGAAAACTGCCCGCGCATTGCTAGATATTGAAGATGCTGATTACGTTCCGATTATTCGAGATCCTAAAACAACTTCTGCTGATACTGAGGCAGTGTTTTACTTCCCGGGTTGTGGCTCCGAACGCTTGTTCTCTCAGGTAGGTTTAGCTACCCAAGCGATGTTGTGGAATGTCGGTGTTCAGACAGTCCTGCCACCGGGTTATCTGTGTTGTGGTTATCCACAACGTGGCAATGGCGACTTTGATAAAGCCGAGAAGATGATTACAGACAATCGTGTGCTGTTCCATCGCGTTGCTAATACCTTGAACTATCTTGATATCAAAACAGTTGTTGTGTCTTGCGGAACTTGCTATGACCAATTGGCTGGGTATCAGTTTGAACAAATATTCCCAGGTTGCCGCATCATTGATATTCATGAATATTTGCTGGAGAAGGGTGTCAAGCTTTCCAATGTCACCGGCGTCAAATACATGTATCACGATCCATGCCACTCTCCGATGAAGTTGCAAGATCCGATGAAAACCGTCAATGAGTTGATTCAAATGGAAGATGGTAAAGCGATTAAAAAGAACGATCGTTGTTGTGGTGAATCTGGCACGCTTGCCGTGACACGTCCAGATATCTCTACCCAAGTGCGCTTTCGTAAGCAGATTGAGATGGAGAAGGCTGCCAATGAATTGCGTCAGGGTGACGAAGCTGCGGATGTTAAGGTGCTGACTAGTTGCCCATCATGCTTGCAAGGTTTGGCTCGCTTTAATGCAGATAGTGATACAACTGCTGATTACATCGTTGTTGAAATGGCGCAAAAAATATTGGGTGAAAACTGGATGCAAGATTATGTTGCCAAGGCAAACCAAGGCGGTATTGAGAGGGTGTTGGTTTAATGATTCCAAGCAATGTTGTAGTTCATCAACAATCCAAGGTATTGGAACTCTCTTACGAGAATGGCAATACCTATCGCCTACCGTTTGAGTTGCTCAGAGTGTTATCGCCTTCAGCCGAAGTGCAAGGTCATGGTCCTGGACAAGAAACCCTACAAACAGGCAAGCGCGACGTGTTGATTGCCAATATTGAACCAGTGGGTCACTATGCGTTGAAGCCAAGCTTTTCTGATGGCCACGATTCTGGTTTGTACTCTTGGGACTTCTTGCAATATTTGTGCGAAAACCAAGAGCAATTATGGAAAGAGCATTTAGATAAATTAGCCGCTGCTGGTCTTGATCGGGATGCGCCGATGACAACAAAAGGCCATTCGCATGACCATTCCTGTGGAAGTCATTAATGAGTAAAACCCATTTCGGTTATCAAAGTGTTGATGAGGCTGAAAAGGCCAGCAAGGTTGCCGAAGTATTCCATTCGGTAGCCAGTAAGTATGATGTGATGAATGACTTGATGTCATTTGGCTTGCATCGCCTGTGGAAAAAAATCACGATTGCCCGCGCACAAGTTCGCCCAGGTCAAAAAGTATTAGACATTGCCGGTGGTACTGGCGACTTGGCAGCAGCTTTTGCTAAGGCCGCAGCATGGGGTAAAAATCCTGATGCTCAAGTTTGGTTAAGTGACATCAATGCATCTATGTTGGGCGTTGGTCGTGACCGTTTACTAGATCGTGGCTTGGTCTTACCTTGCGTCCAATTTGACGCAGAGAAAATTCCTTTTCCAGCCAATCATTTTGATGTGGTTACAGTAGCCTTCGGTTTGCGCAATATGACGCATAAAGATGTGGCTTTAGGTGAGATGTGCCGGGTGATCAAACCGGGCGGTCGCGTTTTGGTATTGGAGTTTTCCAAGCCCGATACTTTTTTACAGCCTGTTTATGACGCCTATTCATTCAAGGTATTGCCCTGGCTGGGAGAAAAGATTGCCCAAGACTCAGAAAGCTACCGCTATTTGGCCGAATCTATTCGGATGCACCCAGATGCTGATACCTTAAAAGAAATCATGTTGGGAGTGGGATTTGATGAGGTAGAAACCCATAGAATGTCTGGGGGTATCGTTGCCTTACATATTGGTATTAAATACTAATTGTTTTGTATTTTGAAGCGCTGAAGTAATACAGAAGTTAAGAAGTTATATAAGGGGATAAATACAATGAATAAGCATTTTTTCAAAGCAGTACTGTTAAGTCTGAGTTTGTTATTTGCTTTGGTTGGTCAAGTTGATGCTGCTCGTCTAGGCGGGGGAAGAAGTATTGGCAGGGCGCCTAGCGCACCAATGCAAAAACAGGCTGCACCTTTACAAAAACCAGTTCAGCAAGCTCAACCTACGGCTCCAGCTCCAGCGCCACAAGCGCCGGCACCAAGTCGCTTTGGAGGGATGGGCGGAATTTTGGGCGGTCTAGCAGCTGGTCTTGGAATCGGCTATCTCTTATCTCACTTTGGTATGGGTGAGGGCGCATCATCCTTCATCACTGGTTTGTTGATTGCTGTATTGGCTGGTTTTGTCATTATGTTTGTGATTAGAAGATTGCTTCCCGCGTTGTCTGGTGCTGGACAGGCTTCTGGTACCCCCATGCAGCGCGCTCCGCTTGAGCAAGCCCCCAGAAGTGAGCCTGGCTTTAATCCTGCCTCCAATGCTTTTGGCGGCACAAGCGCAGAGCCAGAGCCATTTAGATCGACGCTACCACCAGGATTCGATGAATATGCATTCTTAGAAAATGCAAAACAATATTTTGGGAGCCTACAAAGGGCCTGGGATCAAGGCGATTTGGTGGCTTTAAGAGAATTTACTACCTCTGAAATGTTTGCCACGATTCAGCAAGACTTAGCTGGTCGCACGGATAGCGCCAATCAAACCGACGTTGTAACTATTAACGCGCAACTTTTGGGTATCGAAATTTTGGATAACGCTTATTACTGCAGCGTCCAGTTCGGTGGCATGATTCGCGAACAACAAGGTGCTCCCGCTAATAACTTCTCTGAAATCTGGAATTTGAGTAAGCCGGTCGAGGGTCCTGGAGGCTGGGTACTGGCGGGTATTCAACAGTTGGTTTAAGCTTAAGGTACTTTCCATTGGAAACCCGCACTAGTGCGGGTTTTTTACACTCATGAATGCAGTTTCTTCAACCCACACCATTGCAGCTGGCGCCGCCTGCCGGGGTATTAACCATGTCTTATCGAGTGAACCATGGGCTACTGGTGAGTTAACACGCCATGCTGGCAAAACAATTCTTTTAAAGTTGCCTTTAGGCGACCTGTGTTTTGAAATCACACCTGCCGGCTTGTTGGCTGTATCCGAGGCTTCCGATACAAGCAGCTTAGTTTTAGAACTATCAGCTAAGGCGCTTAGCGAACTTACGGGTAGCACAGGCTCATTACGAGAGCAGGCTTTCAAGGCAGTCAAGATTACGGGCGATGCTGATTTAGCACAATTGTTAGGACGTCTTGTTGGTCAAGTCCGATGGGAATACGAAGAAGATTTAGCGCGGCTAGTGGGAGACGCCACTGCAAATTTCGCAGTGCGACAGGGTAAAAAATTTGTGTCTGCGAGTAAGTCTGCTGCAAACGATCTATTAAGCAATGTTGTGGAGTATGTCAGCGAAGAAAGAAAAATCTTGCTCAATCAGCGGGATTTTATGGCTCATAAGAATGAATTAAATGAACTGCGTGATGCGGTTGATCGCATGGAAAAGCGGATTCAAATACTAGTCCAGAAGGTTCAATAAATCGTGCGTCGACTTGCCCGTCTCTGTTTCATTTTCTTTACGGCATGGCGCTATGGGCTCTTGCCTTTGTTGCGCGATAACTTAAAGCCTGGAATTCGCCGTAGCTTGCTTTCTGTTCTGTGCTGGACTTCACCTAGTTCTGATTTACCTAGAGGCGTTCGTATCCGCCTGACCCTAGAAGCGCTTGGCCCCATTTTTGTAAAGTTTGGACAGGTACTGTCGACTCGCCGTGATTTATTGCCGGAAGATATTTCTGATGAGCTTGCAAAATTGCAGGATCAGGTCCCACCATTTTCGAATGAAGAATCGCGCCGCTTGATTGAAGAAGCGCTTGGTCAGCCAATCGAAGAAATATTTGTGAGCTTCGATGCCAGCCCTGTAGCTAGCGCCTCCGTAGCCCAGGTGCACTTTGGGATTTTGCGTGCAACAGAGAAACATCCAGAGTGGCATCATCGAGCGGTTGCCATTAAAGTTTTGCGCCCCGGTATCTTGCCGGTGATTGAAGGCGACATTGCTTTGATGTATGACTTGGCAAAAATTATTGAGAGAACATCTGAAGATGGCCGTCGTTTAAAGCCTCGTGAGAACGTAGCGGAATTCGATACCTATTTACATGATGAGTTAGACCTCATGCGTGAAGCAGCCAATGCAAGCCAATTGCGCCGCTATTTCAAGGATTCTAAAAAGCTCATGATCCCCGAAATGTATTGGGATCTATGCCATACCAATGTCATTGTGATGGAGCGTATGGAGGGAATCTCGATTGGGCGTTCTGAAGAATTACGTGCGGCGGGCGTTGACTTCAAAAAGTTGGCTGCAGATGGCGTAGAAATATTTTTTACACAAGTGTTTGAATATGGTTTTTTCCATGCCGATATGCACCCAGGAAATATCATGATCAGCTTGGAGCCGGAAACGTTCGGCAGATTTATCTCTTTAGATTTTGGAATCGTTGGCGCCTTGAGCGAGTCTGACAAAAACTACTTGGCACTCAATTTCCTAGCGTTCTTTAATCGTGATTACCGCCGAGTGGCTGAGTTGCATATTGAGTCTGGTTGGGTTCCTGCGAATACGCGTGTTGAAGAGTTAGAGGGCGCGGTGCGTTCTGTATGTGAGCCTTACTTCGATCGTCCTTTAAAAGAGATTTCGCTTGGTATCGTGTTGATGCGTTTGTTTCAAACCTCGCGCCGTTTTAAGGTAGAAATTCAGCCACAACTTACTTTGCTACAAAAAACACTCTTGAACGTTGAGGGGCTTGCCCGTCAATTGGACCCCGATTTGGATCTGTGGAAAACAGCCAAGCCGATTTTGGAGAAGTGGATCAGTCAGCAATTAGGTTGGCGTGGCTTGTTAGATGGCCTAAAGTCTGAGGCGCCTGCTTGGGCCAAGATCTTGCCAACCTTGCCTCGCTTGATTGCCGAAAGCTTGGCGCAGGGGCAGAAAAAAGAGCAAAACGGGGAATTAGAGGTTTTAAAAGCCCTTTTGCAGCAGGAAAGACGGACTCACCGCTTAATCATGGGCGCATTGCTCTTTGCTGGCGGGTTTTTGGCTGGAATTTTGATAATCGGCTTAGGTATTTATTAGTCTCTCGCCGAATGGCTTCTAACCCGCTAAAATAGCGGGTTAGGCAAAGCGCAAGCATTAAGCACATGAAAAAATACTTTATCGCAGGCATTCTCGTATGGGCCCCCATGGCCGTCACTATTTGGGTGATTACTTGGGGCTTGGATTTGCTCGACGGGGTTTTTGGTTCGGTGATGCACGCCATTATTGCGGTCTTCCCACGAGAGTTTGCTTCAGATCTCCAGCATTTCCGCGACTTGCCAGCTGTTGGGATTACGATAGTAGTTGCGGTCATTATGTTGACTGGCTTGATTGCTATTAGCTTTGCAGGTCAGTGGTGGATGAAGGTTTGGGATAGTTTGATGAATCGCATTCCAGTGGTGCGTTCGATTTATTCCAGCGTGCAACAAGTGTCATCTACTTTATTTTCAGGAAGTGGTCAGGCCTTTAGTAAAGCGCTTCTGATTCGTTACCCACATGCGGACTCTTGGGTCATAGCATTTCAGACGGGAGTGCCAGCGAAAGAGGTTACGGCGAAATTGGGCGAAGATTATGTCAACGTCTTTTTGCCAACGACTCCAAATCCGACTTCTGGTTTTTTTATGATCGTGCCGCGTGCGCAAACGATTGAATTAGATATGAGCGTGGAAGAAGCGCTCAAACATATTGTTTCTATGGGATCTGTTCCTCCCAATAGCCCAACTGGTCTGAATGCTATTCAGTCACCAAATCATTTTTGATTTATAGGAAATTGTTATGTCGATGCGAAGCCATACCTGCGGACAGGTAACCGATTCACTGATCGGACAAGAAGTCACTCTCTCTGGGTGGGTTAACCGTCGTCGTGACCATGGTGGTGTGATCTTTATCGACTTGCGCGATCACCAAGGCTTTGTGCAGGTAGTCTGCGATCCAGATCGTCCTGAGATGTTTGCTCTGGCTGAGGAAGTGCGTAATGAATTCTGTATCCAGATCAAAGGTCTGGTGCGTGCGCGTCCAACTGGTACTGAGAACGTCGATTTAGTGAGCGGTAAGGTTGAAGTGCTTTGCCATAGCCTCACAATCTTGAATGCCTCAATTACACCTCCATTCCAATTGGATGATGAGAATTTATCTGAGACCACACGTTTAACTCATCGCGTTTTGGATTTGCGTCGTCCACAGATGCAAAAGAACTTACGTTTGCGTTATAACGTGGCCATGGAGTGCCGTCGCTATTTGGACACTGCTGGCTTTATTGATATTGAAACGCCGATGCTTACCAAGAGCACGCCTGAAGGTGCGCGAGACTATTTAGTTCCTTCGCGCGTGCATGATGGCCACTTCTTTGCTTTGCCACAATCCCCACAGCTGTTTAAGCAATTGTTAATGGTTGCTGGATTTGATCGTTACTACCAAATTACAAAGTGCTTCCGCGACGAAGACTTGCGCGCAGATCGTCAACCTGAATTTACTCAGATCGACTGTGAAACAGCCTTCTTGAGCGAAGTTGAGATTCGTGATTTATTTGAAAACATGATTCGTCATATTTTCAAGGTCACCATGAATGTTGAGTTGCCAAATCCATTCCCAACCATGCCTTACTCTGAAGGTATGGCACGCTTTGGTTCTGATAAGCCTGATCTGCGTGTGAACTTTGAGTTCACTGAATTGACTGATCTGATGAAAGACGTTGATTTTAAGGTGTTCTCAGGTGCAGCTAATCAAGATGGCGGACGGGTAGTTGGTTTATGTGTACCTGGCGGCGCAGGAATTAGTCGTAGCGAAATTGATGATTACACGCAATTTGTGGCGATTTATGGCGCCAAAGGTTTGGCATGGATTAAGGTGAACTCTGTTGCTGAAGGGCGTAATGGTTTGCAATCCCCAATCGTGAAGAACTTGCATGATGCTGCGATCGAGGGCATCTTGAAGCGCACTGGTGCTAAAGATGGCGATATTATTTTCTTCGGTGCTGATAAAGAAAAAGTTGCGAACGATGCCATGGGCAATTTGCGCTTACGCATTGGCCATTCCGCTTGGGGTAAAGAGCATGGTCTCTTTACTGAGGGCTGGAAGCCATTGTGGGTGGTTGATTTCCCGATGTTTGACTATGACGAAGGCGATGCTCGCTGGGTTGCTTGTCATCATCCGTTCACCAGCCCCAAAGATGAACACATGAAGTATCTCGAGTCTGATCCAGGCAAGTGCTTGGCTAAGGCCTATGACATGGTTCTCAACGGCAGCGAAATTGGTGGTGGTTCAGTGCGTATTCACCAAGAGGCAGTGCAGAGCCAAGTATTCCGTGCTTTGAAGATTGGCGCAGAAGAAGCGCAAGCTAAATTTGGTTTCTTGTTGGATGCCTTGCAATATGGCGCCCCTCCACATGGCGGCATTGCGTTTGGTCTAGACCGGATTGTCACGATGATGACTGGTGCTGAATCGATTCGTGATGTGATTGCCTTCCCTAAAACACAGCGTGCACAGTGCTTATTAACGCAAGCGCCTAGTCCAGTGGATGAGCGTCAGTTGCGTGAGTTGCATATTCGTTTGCGCCAAGCAGCTCCTGCCGTTTAATTCACTTAGGTCAGTAACACCAGTATCTTGAAAATCCCCATTTCTGTTTTAGTAGTCATCTACAAATCGAATGGGGATGTTTTATTGATTGAGCGTGCGGATCGCGCTCATTTCTGGCAGTCCGTTACGGGTAGCCTAGATTTCCCTGATGAAGATTTGCCTTTAGCTGCGGCTCGAGAGGTATTGGAAGAGACCGGTATTGATGTCTACCTCTTGCCCCCAGATGCATTGCAAGACATGCATTACCAGATCGAATACGAAATCTATCCTGCCTGGCAACATCGCTACCCGCCAGGAGTCGTCAGAAATACTGAGCATTGGTTCTCCTTGGAAGTGCCGGAGAACATTGAAGTTGTTCTTGCCCCGAGAGAGCATGTTGCCTATCAGTGGCTACCTTATTGCGAGGCTATCGAAAAGTGTTTCTCGCCCAGTAATGGTGAGGCAATACTTCAATTGTTTTCAGCGCGTTAGTGAAGAAGTCACTAAGATAGCAGTATGAGACATTCATCTGGGCGCCATCATACTGGCGCTGAAGTAAAAGCATTTCAACGTGGCGATTGGCGGGTCATTCGTGACTTATTGCCTTACTTGTGGGAATATAAATTTAGAGTAGCCATCGCTCTTAGCTGCCTGGTACTTGCTAAGGTGACCAATCTTGGTATCCCGATTTTGATGAAGCGCTTGATTGATGCGCTCAATATCAAAACAAATTCCCCAGAAATATTATTAGTGGTACCGGTGGGTTTGTTGCTCGCCTATGGAGCACTGCGCATCTCTGCCTCACTTTTTACTGAGTTACGTGAATCACTGTTTGCCCGCGTGACCCAAAATGCTGTGCGTAAAGTGGCACTACAAGTTTTTCAGCATTTGCACTCATTGGCTTTGAGTTTTCATTTGGCCCGTCAGACAGGGGGAGTGAGTCGGGATATTGAGCGAGGCACACGCGGTATTCAGTCACTGATTGCCTATTCGCTCTATAGCATTTTGCCGACCCTGATTGAGTTCTGCTTGGTACTGGGTTACTTTGCTTATTCATACGATAGTTGGTTTGCTGCGATTACCTTAGTGGCCTTGGTTTTATATATTGCCTTTACTGTCATCGTAACCGAGTGGCGCACCCACTTCCGCCGCACCATGAATGATATGGATTCCAAGGCGAATCAAAAAGCCATTGATTCCTTGCTCAACTTTGAAACAGTCAAGTATTTTGGTAATGAATCTTTCGAAGCTGGCCGCTACGATGAAAATTTGGCGCGCTATCAAGTAGCCGCCGTGAAGTCGCAAAAGTCTTTAGCAGTTTTAAATCTGGGGCAGCAGACCATTATTGCGATTGGCCTAGTGCTGATCTTATGGCTGGCCACTCTTGGTGTTATCGATGGCAGTATGACTTTAGGCGACTTTGTTCTGGTCAACACCTTGATGATTCAACTCTATATCCCTCTGAACTTTTTGGGGGTGATGTATCGGGAGATTAAACAGTCCTTAACTGATATGGACAGGATGTTCGCTTTACTTAATACCGAAAAAGAGATTGCCGATACACCCCATGCAAAGCCTTTGCATATTCATAACTATTCACATGGCCCAGATGTTCGCTTTGAGAATGTTTCTTTTCATTACGAGGCAAAGCGTGAGATCTTGCACGATGTGAGTTTTAACATTCCAGCTGGCACCATCACTGCTGTTGTTGGACAAAGCGGTGCTGGCAAAAGCACTTTGGCAAGATTGTTATTTCGCTTCTACGATATTCAGTCTGGAAAGATCTTGATTGACGGTCAGAATATCTTGGATGTGCAGCAAGCCAGCCTCAGAAAGGCGATTGGCATTGTTCCCCAGGATACTGTGCTCTTTAACGACACCATTGGTTACAACATTGCTTATGGCAATCCAAAGGCTTCGATTGAGGAAGTGCACGAGGCTGCGAGGGCGGCTCAAATTGATAGCTTTATTAAACATTTGCCTGATGGCTATGAAACTCAGGTTGGTGAGCGCGGCCTTAAATTATCGGGTGGTGAAAAGCAGCGCGTTGCAATTTCCCGTACTTTGCTAAAAAAACCAGCGATGTTGATTTTTGATGAGGCCACCTCTGCTTTGGATTCCAAGACGGAACGGGCATTCCAAGAAGAGCTGCTCAGCTTGGCTAAGAATCGAACCACTCTCATTATTGCCCATCGACTCTCCACCATCATCCATGCAGACCAAATTTTAGTCATGGAGCATGGGCAAATAGTGGAGCGTGGCACTCATCATGAGCTACTTGCTGCAAATGGCCGCTATGCTGAAATGTGGCATATGCAAGAGCGCGCAGCGCTTGATTAGAATAGCAATATGAATAAGCAAGAGATGATTTTGAAAAAAGCCTTTGCTATAGCAGTAGCGGTAGCCGATCCTCAAATCATCGTCCCAGAATATTTAGCTCGGATTTTTCCTAAAGGACAAGAGCCCAAGGGCATGTGTTTGGTAGTGGGGGCTGGTAAGGCAAGTGCCTCTATGGCTAGTGCTTTAGAACGCTATGCCCTGCTCAACTGGCCAGATGCAAAACTTGAAGGCACGGTTCTCACTCGCTATGGGCATAGCTCGCCAACAAAACATCTTCAGATCATTGAAGCTGGCCACCCTGTGCCAGACCAGGCGGGCATGGATGGTGCAAAAGCAATCTTTGATTCGGTCAATCGCTTGGGTATGGGCGACGTTTTAATCGTTTTAGTCTCTGGTGGAGGATCTAGTCTTTTGACCTTACCCCAGAATGGCATCAGCATAGAGGACATGCGTAAAACGACGGAGGCTTTATTGCGTAGTGGTGCTCCTATTGAAGAGATGAATGTTGTTCGCAAACACTTATCTGCCATTCTTGGTGGAAATTTGGCTAGATTTGCTATTGCCAGAGGTGCTCGGGTAGAGGCCTTGTTAATCTCTGATGTCACAGGTGACTTGCCGGCAGATATTGCTAGTGGCCCATGTGCGCCAGACTATTCAACTTATCAAGATGCACTTAATATTTTGGCTAAACATCATTTGAATGAAGAAACGATTCCAGCATCGGTTTTGAATCACTTGAACAAAGGGCATTCTGGCGAAATTCCTGAGACCTTGAAGGAAGTTGATTTACAAGATGCCCAAGTCAAGAACCATGTGATTGCCACTGCTTATAAAAGTTTGGAAGCTGCGGCTGATTATGTTCGCACGCAAGGCTACGAGCCAATCGTCTTAGGCGACACGATTACTGGCGAGGCTCAAGAGGTTGCCATTGAGCAAGCTGTCATTGCACGACAGCATCTAGGCAAGTCAGTAGCATTGATTTCTGGCGGGGAGTGCACTGTTACCTTGCCTGTTGGCATTAAAGGGCGCGGTGGACGCTGCAGTGAATTTTTACTTTCGCTATTTTCTGTGACCGATGGCCTATCAAATATCTCTGCTTTGGCCGCAGATACTGATGGTATTGATGGTAGCGAGAGGAATGCAGGTGCTTGGTTTACCTCTGAACTTCGACAGGCAAGCAAAGACCAAGGCTTATTGCCGGCGTCATACTTGGCAGCACATGATTGTTATGGATTCTTTGCGCAATTGGATGCTTTAGTGGAAACTGGCCCTACACTGACTAATGTGAATGATTTCCGCATCATCCTGATTGATACTGAATAACTATGGCAACGAACCCAACTCAAATTGAACTGATTCAGCCAGATGACTGGCATTTGCATATTCGTGATGGCGAAGTCATGAAAGATGTGTTGGCGGATACGGCGCGTCAGTTTGCACGGGCCATCATCATGCCGAACTTGAAGCCACCCGTTACAACAGTAGATTTAGCAAATGCTTATCGCGCTCGCATTGAGGGGCAATTGAAAGTATTGGGGATGAATAGCTTCACACCTTTAATGACTTTGTATCTCACCGACAATACGTCTGCAGATGAAGTGCGTAAAGCTAAAGCCGAGGGGATCGCAGCATTCAAGCTCTATCCTGCAGGCGCTACAACCAACAGCGATGCTGGCGTGAGTGATCTGAAACATTGCCATGCTGCCCTAGAGGCAATGCAGGCTGTGGGTATACCGCTGCTAGTGCATGGCGAAGTGACCAGTTCTGAAATCGATATCTTTGATCGTGAGGCGGTATTTATTGATCAGGTTCTCGAACCTTTGCGTAAAAACTTTCCTGAACTCAAGATTGTGTTTGAGCACATTACTACTTTACAGGCTGCACACTATGTGCGAGATGCCGCCACTGCTGGAAAAAACACCATCGGCGCAACTATTACGCCCCAGCACTTATTAATGAATCGCAATGCAATTTTTGCTGGTGGCATTCGTCCGCACAACTATTGCTTGCCAGTTCTCAAACGTGAAGAGCATCGCATGGCACTACTAGAAGCTGCTACTAGTGGCAGCTCTCGTTTTTTCTTGGGTACTGATAGCGCACCTCATGCCAAAGGCGCTAAAGAAACAGCCTGTGGGTGCGCTGGTTGCTACAGTGCATTTAATGCCTTAGGTTTGTATGCTGAAGCATTTGAGAGTGTTGGCAAGTTAGATAAGTTAGAAGGCTTTGCGAGTTTCTTTGGCCCTGATTTTTATGCATTGCCGCGCAACACCAAAAAAATTATCTTAGTCAAGCAGGCTCAAAGTATTCCAAATGAGCTACCTTTAGGTGATGCCACAATTGTTCCGCTTCGCGCAGGCGAAACCATCGCTTGGTCGCTGGTTTAATCTCACCTCTACTGTTTTTACAAGCCAATTTGCTCTGACTGCGTTAGACTGCAGGCGCAGAGTCAATTGGGCAATCGCCGCCTCTTTATAGAGGGGGAGGAAAGTCCGGACTCCATAGGGAAGGGTGATGGCTAACGGCCATCCACGGCGACGTGAGGAATAGGGCCACAGAGACGAGCGTATTTAGTTACGGTGAAACGCGGTAACCTCCACCCGGAGCAATCCCAAGTAAGCAGGCGATGAGGCGTCCCGCTGAGTCTGCGGGTAGGGAGCTTGAGCCGTCAGGTAACTGCCGGCCTAGAGGAATGATTGCCCCTAGATGCAAATCTAGGCGACAGAATCCGGCTTATCGATTGGCTCTGCACTTATTCCGAAATGACTTCTAAGCTGTAAGTCAGTTCCGCTGTTTTAGCGAGCATGGCGGTTGCTGAGCAGTATTTCTCGTGAGAGAGCTTAACTGCACGATCCACTTTGGCCTCGTCTAGATCTTTTCCCTTTACCTGGAAGTGCAGATTAATCTTGGTGAAGACTTTGGGATCTTCAGTAGCACGTTCAGCCTGAAGGGTGACATCGCAAGCGCTCACCGCTTGTCTGGATCTTTGTAGGATTAAAACCACATCAAATGCTGAGCAACCGCCAGCGCCAGCCAAAAGCAGTTCCATGGGTCTGGGGGCTAGGTTTCTGCCGCCAGCTTCTAGTGCGCCATCCATATTCAGGAGGTGACCGCTGCCAGTTTCTGCTGAAAAAGCCATTCCGCTACTACCTAACCAAGAAACTTTGCAATCCATCTTAGTGATTCCTTACTTCATAAATAAATCAATATTTTCAATAGTTTACCAATTTATAGAAGATTAAGTTATTGCAGAGCAACATAAAAATCTTGATTCTGGTCAATATTTTGCATTGCAACATGAATTTTGTGTAGAATACCCTCATTGGTAGTCAGTCTTATATAAGAGATTGATCACCTCCCAGTGTCTCCTCCACCCAAACAAAGGTGGATTCCAAACCCAGGACTCGTTCCTGGGTTTTTTTTAGGTTACAATTCAAGGCTTTACTGAATTACCGGTTAGTCAGCGGTGATTGTTTTACTGGTGAAATTACAGAATCTGCGAGCTTGCAAATATAAGCAGGGCCAAGGTGGGCGTAGTTTGATTGGAGTATTTTTTTGACTATAACAATTTGAGAAATCATGAAAACTTTTTCTGCAAAATCCCATGAGGTAGTGCATGAATGGTTCGTGATTGACGCTACGGACAAAGTCCTCGGTCGTGTCGCCAGTGAAGTGGCACACCGTCTACGCGGCAAGCACAAACCCGAATTCACGCCACACGTTGATACAGGCGACTTTATTGTTGTCATCAACTCTTCTAAGCTGCGTGTTACAGGCACAAAAGGCTTGAACAAAATTTATTACCGTCACAGCGGATACCCAGGTGGTATTAGCTCGACCAACTTCGACAAGATGCAAGACCGTTTCCCAGGTCGCGCTTTGGAGAAGGCTGTGAAGGGTATGTTGCCAAAAGGCCCACTCGGTTACGCCATGATCAAGAAATTGAAAGTCTACGGCGACGCCAGTCATCCGCATGCGGCTCAACAGCCCAAAGCGTTAGAGATTTAAGGAACCCAAATGGCTATTAATTACGGAAATTGGAATTACGGTACGGGTCGTCGCAAGAGTTCTGTTGCGCGCGTATTCATTAAATCTGGCAAAGGTGAAATTATCGTTAACGGTAAGCCTATCGATGCTTATTTTGCTCGCGAAACATCACGCATGATCGCTCGTCAGCCTTTGGCTCTCACGGCCCACTTAACGACCTTTGATATCAAAGTAAACGTTTCTGGTGGCGGTGAAACTGGCCAAGCTGGTGCAGTTCGTCACGGCGTTACACGTGCATTGATCGACTACGATAACGCTTTGAAGCCAGCCCTGTCTAAAGCAGGCTTGGTTACTCGCGATGCTCGTGAAGTTGAGCGTAAAAAGGTTGGTCTGCACGGCGCGCGTCGTCGTAAGCAATTCAGCAAGCGCTAATTTCTTTCAGTCGCTCAAGTTTTTCGAAAGGGTCGCGCAAGCGACCCTTTTTATTTCTACAATCTAGGTATTCAGAAATACAATTGATAAGTCAGTATTTTGGAGAATGACATGATTAAGGTTGGCATCGTTGGAGGCACTGGTTATACCGGAGTGGAGTTATTGCGTTTATTGGTGCAACACCCAGAGGTAAAAATTCAGGCAATTACTTCTCGCACAGAAGCTGGTATGCGAGTAGCTGACATGTTCCCATCTTTGCGGGGTCGTATCGATCTGAAGTTCTCCACTCCAGATGATGCCAAGTTAAATGAATGTGATGCAGTGTTCTTTGCCACTCCGCATGGTGTTGCTATGGCTCAAGCCAAGGAATTATTGGCCGCAGGTGTGAAGATTTTAGATTTAGCTGCTGACTTTCGTTTGAAAGATGTCAAAGAATTTACTCAATGGTACGGGATGGAGCACAGCTGCCCAGATATTTTGGCTGAAGCAGTTTATGGTTTGCCAGAAATGAATCGTGAGGCAATTAAAAAAGCACGTGTTATTGGCTTGGCCGGCTGCTATCCAACTTCTGTGCAATTGGGTGTTGCGCCCTTGCTGTCGCCTAAGTCGACTAGTGGCAAGCAACTCATCGACGGCACCCATATTATTTCTGATTCAAAGTCGGGCACTTCTGGTGCTGGACGTAAAGCAGAGATCGGTACTTTACATTCTGAATCTAGTGATAACTTTAAGGCTTATGGCGTTAAAGGGCATCGTCATTTGCCGGAAATCGTGCAAGGTTTGAAAGCGATTGCAGGCCATGATCAGATTGGTTTGACCTTTGTTCCGCATCTCACGCCGATGGTGAGAGGTATCCATTCGACTTTGTATGTACGCTTAACAGAGGCTGGTATGGCTGTGGATTACCAAAAACTGTATGAGAAGTTCTATAAAGACGAGCCCTTTGTTGATGTCATGCCAGCAGGCAGCCATCCAGAAACGCGCTCTGTTAGGGGTAGCAATGGCATCAGAATTGCCATCCATCGGCCAGGTAATGGCGATACTTTGGTGATTTTGGTGGTTGAGGACAATTTGGTGAAGGGTGCTTCAGGACAGGGTGTGCAGTGTATGAACCTGATGTTTGGCTTGCCTGAAACAACTGGCCTGACTCAGATTGCTGTTTCCCCATAAAGCCCCTTCAGCAAACTAGGTATTAAAAGCCTAAAATAAGATATTGCCTTTTGATTTAGGAGTAAACCATGACCCAAGTAGCCACAAATCCCGCACAAGATCTTACTGAGCCACCAGTTCCATTGGTATTTACGGATAGTGCTGCCGCAAAGGTTGCAGACCTGATTGCTGAAGAAGGCAATCCAGAACTCAAGTTACGCGTATTTGTTCAAGGTGGTGGTTGTTCAGGTTTTCAATACGGATTCACATTTGATGACGCCGTGAATGAAGATGACACTTTGTTTGAAAAGAATGGCGTTACTTTGTTGGTAGATTCAATGAGCTTCCAATATTTAGTTGGCGCTGAGATTGATTACAAAGAAGATATTAATGGCTCGCAGTTTGTGATCAAGAATCCTAATGCTCAGACCACTTGTGGTTGCGGCTCTTCTTTCTCTGCTTAATTAAAAAGAGAATTTAAGCAGGATAGCAAGCGCCTAGAATTCTAGGGCCTTTCGCACCTGTAACGGCTGGCAGATTTGCTGGCCGTTTTTCTTTGTGAGCCCAAGCAAGCCATGCAAAGGCTAGTCCTTCAACGAGATGTGGATCAATACCAGTGCTCTCACTAGTAACTATTTCTAAAGGCTGCTTGAATATATTTTGCGCCTTCACCTTTAGTAAATTCATCAGGGCAGTATTTCTAGCGCCACCACCACAGACAATCAGTTTCTGGGTTTGCGGGGCGTGAGATATCAGGGCATCTAAACAAGAGTGAGCAGTGAGATGCAACAAAGTGGCTTGCACATCTTCTACATTGATATTTTCAAGAGCAATTTTTTCACGCAACCAATGCAGATGAAAGTCATCGCGACCGGTGCTCTTTGGAGGTGCTTTTTTAAAGAATGGATCAGACAGCATAATGGCAAGCAACGGTTCATTGAGCTTGCCTTGCAATGCCCAGGCACCACTTTCATCAAAGGCATGTCCTTGCTGGTCAGCAATCCAGGCATCCATCAACATATTGCCAGGTCCACAATCAAAACCAGTTACCTCACCATTGATTGGCAGTAAGGTGAGGTTGGCAATACCGCCAATATTTAGAATTGCTACATTTTCATGAGAGGAAAATTGTTGCGCATGAAAGGCTGGAACTAGAGGTGCACCATGGCCACCAGCAGCGAGATCACGACTTCTAAAGTCGGCAATGACCTCGATGCCTGTTTTTTCAGCCAAGAGGGCAGGATTGAGTGTTTGGTGGGTATAGGCTAAGCCGTCGCCTAGATAGGGTTGGTGACGGATGGTTTGACCATGGGCACCGATAGCAGCGATATCGGCAGGCAGTAATTTTGCTTTCTCGAGTAATAGCTTTACGGCATCCTCATAGGCTAAGGCTAGGGCATTACCAGCCTGCTTCTCGCGATGCAACTCATCTGGTCCAGGGCTTTGGAGCTCAAATAGGGCTTTGCGTAACTCAGGTGAAAAAGGCTTGCTGACAGATGCCTGAGCGCTAGCCTCGCCATTTGGGCCAATTTTGGCTAGAACAGCATCAATCCCATCTAGGCTAGTACCAGACATGAGGCCAATGTAGAGGGAATGCGGTTTGTTCATGCGGTTCTGGGTTTTGATCTCAGGAATGCGACAATTATGCTTTAGCAATTTAAATACTAAATAACTGTATCAGTATCCGAATCAGCATGACGGCTAAACCAGAACAAAAATATCCTCTAACCCCTCAAGTCTTCGCAGCGCTGGAAGTCACCAAGCGTGGCTGTGATGAGCTGTTGGTGGAGGCCGACTGGGTCCAGAAGTTGGCTCGTAGCCAAGCCACAAATACGCCTTTGCGGATTAAGTTGGGTTTAGATCCTACGGCGCCAGATATTCATCTGGGCCATACCGTTGTTCTCAATAAATTGCGTCAGTTACAAGATTTAGGTCATACCGTCATTTTCTTGATCGGTGACTTCACCAGCATGATTGGTGATCCATCGGGTCGCAATGCCACTCGTCCACCATTGACCGCAGAAGAGATTGCCATCAATGCAGAAACTTATTATCGTCAAGCGAGCATGGTGCTGGATCCTACAAAAACCGAAGTGCGTTACAACAGCGAGTGGTGTGATCCGCTAGGTGCGCGTGGCATGATTAAGTTGGCTGCAAAACATACGGTTGCTCGAATGTTAGAGCGCGATGATTTTACGAAGCGATATCGCAGCGGTGTACCGATTTCGATTCATGAGTTTTTATACCCCTTGATGCAGGGCTATGACTCAGTTGCTCTGAAGAGTGATTTAGAGCTTGGCGGTACCGATCAAAAATTTAATCTCTTAGTTGGGCGTGAGCTACAACGTGAATATGGCCAAGAGCCTCAATGTATTCTGACGATGCCACTTTTGGTTGGCTTGGATGGCGTTGAGAAGATGAGTAAGTCCAAAGGTAATTACATTGGCATCAGCGAGCCTGCTAGTGAGATGTTTGGCAAGCTCATGAGTATCTCTGATGACTTAATGTGGGATTACTTCACATTGTTATCATTCCGCCCAATGGCAGAGATTGATCTCATGAAGCAAGAAGTTGCCGCTGGCCGTAATCCGCGCGACTGCAAAGTATTGCTCGCGCAAGAAATCATTACCCGCTTCCATTCGCAAGCTGCTGCTGAAAAAGCTTTAGAGGACTTTAACCACCGTGCCAAAGGCGGTGTCCCTGACGATATTCCTGAAGTGAATTTATCTGGCGCTCCAATAGGCATTGCAAACTTCCTTAAGGCTGCTGGTCTTGCACCATCAACATCAGAAGCCAATCGCAACATTGAACAAAATGGTGTGAAGATTGATGGCGTCACGATTGCGGACAAACAAGTTAAGGTTGAAGCTGGCACTTACTTAGTGCAAGTGGGTAAGCGCCGCTTTGCTAAGGTAAAGCTGACATAGTCACACTGTTAGTACGGAAAGCCATGAGCTCCTAAGGCTGAAACAAAAATGGTCGCAAGACTGAGGATAAAAATAATCCAATGAGCGATTACAGTTTTGCGAAAATTTATGTTTGCGTCATGGTCTTTAACAATGCGACCATGATTTTTAAACAAAAACGGCTCAATGATTAAAAGCGCAAAGGCAAACATCAGCCAGAGTAAAACCATGGCATGCATCCAGAAATACTGAATTTGGGTAAATCGATCCCAGGCATTTAATGCGTAGACCATATAAAGGCCGCTGAGACCTGCCAGTAAAACAGAAAATCTAGCAATGAAAGCAAAGCGGTTTTCAATCACATGAAAAATTGATAACCCCTGCTTTTCATGAGCAAAACGCCGAATTGTGGGTATGAGGACTGCAGTAACAAAGCCTACGCCCCCAATCCAGATGACTATGCTGATAATGTGGATTGCACGTGCAATGATTAAATGATTCATAGGTATTTTATTACCCTCTGGTCCTAAGTACCCGTGCAATAAGCACTTTTCAGAATTGGCTCTATTTACGGGGCTAATAGATGTATTCTATATAGATCCTATATAAGAAATGGGATTATTTAGTTCAAAAAGGTATTAATGAAACGCGTTGATGATTTTCGCTTGAAGTTTGGCAAAAAAGAACTGGTACCCATCATGGTGGGGGGCATGGGCGTTGATATATCCACTGCTGAGTTGGCTTTAGAGGCAGCAAGATTAGGAGGCGTAGGACATATTTCTGATGCCATGGTTCCTGATGTATCCGATAAGCGTTTTGATACTACCTACGTCAAAGATAAAACTAAGTTCTATAAATACAATATTTTAAATACTGATAAATCTGTTGTTCAGTTTGATCTTGGATTATTAGCAGAAGCAACAAAGAATCACGTTGGCGCAACCATGGAAGCAAAGCGTGGCGAAGGATTGATCTTCGTTAACTGCATGGAAAAGTTGACAATGAATGGGCCTCGTGAAACTTTACGAGTACGCATGACTTCGGCACTTGATGCGGGTGTCGACGGCATTACATTGAGCGCAGGTTTACATTTAGGTTCTTTTGCTTTGATTGAAGATCACCCTAGATTTCGGGACGCTAAGCTAGGTATCATCGTGTCGTCGGTGCGCGCTTTGCAAATCTTCTTGCGCAAAAATACCAGACTCAATCGCCTACCAGATTACATTGTGATCGAAGGCCCCCTAGCTGGAGGCCATCTCGGCTTTGGAGATGATTGGGCGCAATACGACTTAGCAACGATTGTTGCTGAAGTAGTTGCCTACCTCAAGGCTGAGCAATTAGATATTCCTATTATTGCTGCTGGCGGCATTTTTACTGGAAGTGATGCAGTTTCCTTCTTGGAGAATGGTTCTGCAGCAGTTCAAGTCGCCACACGTTTCACGGTATCCGAAGAATGTGGCTTGCCATACAAAGTGAAGCAGGAGTACTTCAAAGCAAGCGAGCGGGACATTGAAGTCAACAATATCTCGCCAACCGGCTACCCAATGCGTATGTTGAAAAGTTCACCAGCAATTGGTTCGGGTATACGACCAGGCTGTGAATCCTATGGATATTTATTGGATGGGGCTGGCAACTGCGCTTACATTACCGCCTTTAACCGGGAACTTGCAATACATCCTGACGGTAAGAATATTTCCGTTAAAGATAAAACCTGCTTATGTACCCATATGAGTAATTTCAATTGTTGGACTTGCGGTCACTATACATACCGACTTAAGGACACAAGTCATCTGTTAGATGATGGTAGCTACCAAATCTTAAGTGCGGAACACATCTTTAAAGATTATCAGTACAGCGTTGATCATAAGCTAGCCTTGCCAGAGGCACTCATCACCTAGGCGTCTTAACTCAGTAGATCTGAGTTGTTCGATCCGCTGGGTGGCGTTAAGCCAAAATGTTCATAGGCCTGCCGTGTTGCTACTCGGCCGCGCGATGTGCGCTGTAGATAGCCCTGCTGAATCAGATAAGGTTCTAAGACATCTTCAATGGTGTCACGTTCTTCACCAATCGCAGCAGCCAAGTTATCAATGCCTACTGGTCCACCATCAAACTTATGCAATATTGCTTCAAGGAGTTTTCGATCCATCACATCAAAACCGCTTGGATCAACATCGAGCATCTTTAATGCTGCATCAGCCATAGCCTTAGTAATGGTGCCATTGCCTTTGACTTCTGCGTAGTCTCGAACGCGACGCAATAATCGATTGGCGATACGAGGAGTGCCACGAGCACGCCTAGCTATTTCGACCGAACCTTCGGGATCGATTTCGGCTTTCAGAAGATTTGCAGAGCGATTAATGATCTTAGTAAGCTCTTCAGTGGTGTAGAACTCGAGTCTTGCCACAATGCCAAAGCGATCACGCAATGGATTCGTGAGCATGCCAGCACGGGTCGTGGCGCCGATCAAGGTAAATGGTTTGAGATCAATCTTGACACTTCGCGCAGCAGGACCTTCACCAATCATGATATCCAGGCTGTAATCCTCAAGCGCTGGGTAGAGAATCTCTTCAACCACTGGAGAAAGGCGATGAATCTCATCAATAAAAAGAACATCGTTAGTTTCAAGATTGGTTAGTAGGGCGGCAAGATCCCCCGGCCTATCCAATACAGGACCACTCGTTTGGCGTAGATTGACACCAAGTTCACGAGCGATGATGTGAGCCAAGGTGGTTTTGCCAAGTCCTGGAGGCCCAAATAACAATACGTGATCTAGTGCTTCTTGACGCGCTCTAGTAGCGCTAATAAAAATTTCTAATTGGGCGCGAGCTTTAGTTTGACCAACATAGTCATCAAGCTGCTTGGGGCGCAGGGCTCTTTCAAAAACGGCCTCTGCATTACCAGCTGCGCCACTCACAATACGATCATTACCTTCCGGTAAATCTTCAGGAATCGAACTAAGGTCTTCTGTATGTATCGCCATACTGCAAGTGTAGTGGTGTTTGGTTTAGTGGGGTATGTCTGATTAGGATTTGGATAAATACTTTAAGCCCATTCGAATACCATCTGAAACCGTGCTGTCAGGAGGAATCTGTTTGAGGGCTAAAAGCGCTTCTTTTTCTGAATAGCCCAGAGCCAAGAGCGCTTGCAAGATTTCACTGCTGGCTTCAATGATTTGGGGCTTACCAGTAATTCCTAAATCTGGCGCAAGCTTACCTTTGAGTTCTAGGCAAAGACGTTCGGCTGTTTTCTTGCCGATGCCAGGTACCTGAGTCAGGCGTCCTGCTTCTTGTAAGGCAATCGCCTGCGCTAGTTCGTTGACGCTCATGCCTGACAGGACTGCTAATGCAGTGCGTGAACCCACTCCACTGATCTTAATGAGTTGTCTGAAGGCTTCGCGCTCAGTTTCAGTAGCAAAGCCAAAGAGTTGTTGCGCATCTTCTCGCACCTGGAAATGGGTGAGCAGGGTAATTTTTTGATTCACTTCAGGCAGTTGATATAAGGTACTCATGGGCACATCAATCTCATAGCCAACGCCTTGGCAATCAACCAAGAGGCGGGGCGGGTGAATTGAAACGAGAGTGCCTTGAATGCGACCAATCATATGAAGATCTTAACCTGTTTAGATATATTTATTTGCTGCGTTTCTTAGGTGCAAGTGCAGCGGTAATCGCTGGTGATATTTGCGCATGATGTGCGGCGCAGATGGCAACCCCTAAAGCATCCGAGGCATCTGTTCCTGGGGCACGATTTAATCTCAACAAACGTTTGACCATTTCTTGAACCTGAGGCTTGGCTGCGCGACCCGTACCTACAATGGATTGCTTGACACGTAACGCGCTGTATTCAGCAACGGATAGCTTGTCGGACACTAGGGCGGCAATCACTGCGCCTCTAGCCTGACCCAGCATTAAGGTAGAGCGGGGATTAACGTTAAGGAAGACTTCTTCGACGGCAGCCGCTTCTGGGCGATAGGTTTCGAGCACCTTTTTTACGCCAGCATATAGTGCACCAAGACGCTCTGGCAGACCCTTAGCGGGGTCGCCACTCTCAATCGTTCCAGAAGCAACGTACGTCAACTTTTGGCCGTCAACATCGATCACTCCAAAACCAGTTGTTCGTAAACCTGGGTCGATTCCTATCCAGCGCATGGGTAATCTGAGTCTCTTGATCTACTTTTTGTTTAATGGCGGAAGTGACGTGTGCCAGTAAAGATCATCGCAATGCCATGCTCATTGGCTGCCGCAATGATTTCATCATCACGCATGCTGCCACCGGGCTGGATTGCGCAACTGGCGCCACCGTTTACTACAACATCCAGGCCATCACGGAATGGGAAGAAGGCGTCACTTGCCACTGCAGAACCTTTCAGGCTTAAGCCAGCGTTCTCTGCTTTGATGCTAGCCATGCGCGCTGAATCAACTCGACTCATTTGACCTGCACCGATTCCTAGAGTCATACCGTTTGCGCAATACACAATCGCATTGGACTTCACAAACTTAGCAACACGCCAAGCGAACATCATGTCATTCATTTCGCTTGGGGTCGGCAATCTTTGGCTGACTACGCGCATTTCGGTTTGGAGCACATTCTTAGCATCGGGCGATTGAACTAATAGACCGCCACCAACGCGTTTGAAATCAAAAGCATTAAATGCTGTGCCTAATGGGATCTCTAGTAGACGAACATTTTGTTTGGCAGCAAAAATAGCTTTTGCCTCATCACTAAAGCTGGGGGCAATGAGCACTTCTACAAATTGTTTGGAGATGGCTTCGGCTGCTGCTCCATCGCAAGGCACATTGAAGGCAATAATGCCGCCAAAGGCTGAGCTTGGGTCGGTCTTAAATGCTTTTTGATAGGCCTCAAGAGCATTGGTAGCAACTGCTACACCACAGGGGTTGGCATGTTTGATGATTACGCAAGCTGCAGCACCGCCCGCATTGTCAGAAAAGCTTTTAACGCATTCCCAGGCAGAATCTGCATCGGCAATATTGTTATACGAAAGCTCTTTACCTTGTAGCTGCTTGTAGTTAGCGAGCGCACCAGTAATTGGCTGAATATCTTTATAGAAGGCAGCTGATTGATGTGGGTTCTCACCATAACGCATCTCTTGCACTTTCTCAAAAGCCAGATGCAGTGTTTCTGGATAGGTAGAGCGCGCTTTGTGATCCAGCTCTTCACCTAAAGAGGAGAGGTAGTTAGCAATGGAGCCGTCATATTGAGCGGTATGAGCAAACACTTTCTTGGCCAGACTAAGATTGGTTTTATAAGAAACAGTGTTTTTGTTTGCTTTCATCTCAGCCAAGACTGGTGCATAGTCTTCAGGCGAGATCAGCACGGTCACGTCTTGATGGTTCTTAGCAGCAGCGCGCAGCATTGCTGGACCACCAATATCAATATTCTCTACAGCATCTTCAAATGAGCAGTTCTCGCGAGCAACGGTTTCATTAAAAGGGTAGAGATTGATAACCAACATATCGATAGTGTCGATGCCATGTGCTTTCAGGGCAGCCATGTGCTCAGGAAAGTCTCGCCGGGCCAATAAGCCACCATGCACCATTGGGTGTAATGTTTTGACGCGGCCATCTAACATCTCTGGAAACTTTGTCAAAGAAGACACCTCAACAACGGGCAAATGATTTTCAGCCAAGAGTTTTGCAGTGCCGCCGGTAGAAATGAGTTTGATGCCTTGCTCATGGAGTGCTTTAGCAAAGGGCACGATGCCATTTTTATCGGAGACGGAGAGTAGGGCTGTGCGGATCATATGGACTTGATGGTTGGGTGAATGAATGTATAAGATAAATATTGGCTTTACTTGATCAGCTGATGCTCAAGGAGTTTTTTATGCAAAGTATTACGATTAATGCCGAGGTATTGCGCAGCTAAGGATTGATTCTGCTTAGCATGCTGCATGACTAATTCCAGCATTGGTTTTTCGACGACGCCTAATACCATTTGATAGATATCTGAAGGTGGCGTGCCCTTGAGGTCATCAAGGTAGCCCTGTAGTTGCGTTTCAATACATTCAGTGATGGGGTGTTTATTGCTCATGTAGTTGTGTCTAGTACTAAAATTTAAGCGGCTTCTAAAAATAGTAAACGATCGGAATGAGATTTCATCTCATCAAAAAAATCATTCACCATTTGTAATTGGGTTTTGCAATTGTCTGCAGTGTTCATTCTTTGGCGGAAGGCATGTGAGTCACGAAGTCCTTTGCAATACCAGCCAATATGTTTGCGGGCTGTACGCAGGCCAACATATTCACCATAGAAGGCATAGTGGTCAAGCAAGTGCTCGTTCATGATCTCCTGGATTTCTGCGATCTCGGGAGTAGGCAACTTAGCACCAGTCTCCAGATAGTGATTGATCTCACGAAAAATCCAGGGACGACCTTGAGCAGCGCGGCCAATCATGATGGCATCAGCACCGGTTGCCTGTAAAACGAACTCTGCTTTTTCTGGGGTAGTGATATCGCCATTGGCAACTACTGGAATAGCCACACTATTTTTGACAGCGGTAATGGTTTCGTACTCAGCTTCACCGTGATAGAGGTCAGCTTTAGTGCGACCATGTACCGTTAACATCGAGATGCCTGATTGTTCAGCAAGCCTGGCAATGGTAATAGCGTTTTTATTAGCTCGATCCCAACCTGTCCGAATTTTCAAAGTCACTGGTACTGCGTCAGGTCCAACTCCTACGGCTTGCACTATTGCCTCTAGAATTTTTTGTACCAAAGGCTCGTCACGCATGAGTGCGGAACCGGCTGCAACGTTGCAGATTTTCTTGGCTGGGCAACCCATGTTGATATCAATGATTTGTGCGCCGTGATCTACGTTGAGTTTTGCCGCCGCCGCCATCATTGCTGGATCGGCTCCAGCAATTTGAACTGCGATTGGCTTGAATTCGCCCTGATGATTGGCGCGACGCTGAGTCTTTTCGCTGTTCCAAAGTAATGCATTGGAGGCGATCATTTCAGATACAGCATAGCCGGCACCCAGTTTCTTGCACAACTGCCGAAATGGACGGTCTGTTACGCCAGCCATAGGGGCAACAAAGAGTCGATTTGCGAGGAGGTGAGGGCCAATCTTCATCTGAATATAGGGTGGGTGCGAGGAAATCTCAAGGTGGCGTGGAAAGCATGACACTTTAGCACAAATAGGGCTTAATTTGCCTATTTTTTAGGCAAATTAAGAGTTCAAAGTAGGGGTCAAATGCCTTGATTTAAGGGGCCTAGCGGCGCCCAAACATCATTTGTCGAGCTAAGATCGCTTTAACCGGAGGAAGCCATTGAAGGGCCGTTAAAGCTAGTCCACGCCCAATCACGATAGGAAGTAGGTTTGAGGTGAATACTCTGGCCATAAAGTCAGTTAAGCCGATGGTAGTAGTGCGATCAGCTTTACGGCTTTTTGCGTATCTTGTTAGCGCATGCTCGAGGTGATGAGGCGTTTGCTTTTCTTCAGAGTTTGAGAAGACCTCTGCCAATGTTTCTGCTAAAAGATAGGCATCTCGCAAACCGAGATTGAGTCCTTGGCCGGCAACGGGATGCAAGGTCTGTGCAGCATTGCCTATCCATACTTCATTGCCCTGAGTAATTTCTTTGCGGTAATTGAGTCCAAGCGCGTAAAGACGACGATCTTGAATTTTTAAGAATCGACCAATGCGAGAACCAAACTCTTTTTGTAGTGCCAATAGGAAATCAGCGTCACTTAAGTTCAAACGTTGTTGTGATGATTCGGGGGAGCCGCACCAAACTAGGTTCAGGATGTTGCTGCCGTAATGACTTGGTAGCACGGCAAGTGGGCCTTCTGATGTAAATCGCTCCCAAGCTTGATGGGATGCTGCGCTTTCTACTTCAACTAGACCAACTAGAGCGGATTGATCGTAATCACGACCAGATTCAACCCAATCTTGCTTTTTGAATAAGCCGCCTTCTGCATGAACGATACATTTAGCTTCGATGTTTAGGTGCTCAGCATCCTGATCGATATGCAGCCATGAAAAATGCGACTCAGATTGATTGACTTCACTCTGGATCGCTCTTAAGGCTTTGCGTAAAGCCAAATGAATATCGCGATAACGAATGATGTGGCCCAGAGCATCTTGACCTAATTCTTCACGCGTCATCAAGGCTCGTCCAAAACGACCGGCTTGAGAAACATGTACACGATGAATGTCAGCACACTCCGTTGGCCAAGCTTTGATGGTGTCGAGTAGTAATTTACTGCCATGGGACAGCGCAATACCTCTGCTGTCGGGTGATGCTAGATCTGCATCATCAAGGGGATTGCGATCTACTAGTATGAGTTTGGCTTCGGGATATTTTTGCAAGCACCATGCAGCGCAAGCTAGTCCAACAGGACCACCACCTTGAATCAATATGTCGTACTTGCTTGTGCTCGTCATGAATGCGTTATTGATTTTTCATCAAGGCTTCAATGTCATCGGCTTTAACGGGTACACCACGAGAAATTAATTCACATCCAGAGTCGTTGATCACTGCATCATCTTCAATCCGAATGCCGATATTCCAAAACTGCTCATCTATGTCTTCTGCTGGGCGAACATATAAACCAGGTTCAATCGTAATAACCATGCCAGGCCTCAGAATCCGCCAGGGTTTTTCAGCGTTAGCATTGATGTTGTTTTGCTCGCGATAGGAGCCAACATCATGGACATCCATGCCTAACCAATGCGAGGTGCGATGCATATAAAAACGACGATAGGCGGCAGTCTCAATGGCATTCTCGACTGAGCCAAGCTCAGTAAGTTTGAGTAATTTTTCATCCAACAAACCTTGTGTGAGCACCTTGAGCGCAGCTTCATGCGGCTGCATAAAAGTATTGCCAGGCTTTGTCACAGCAATGGCGGCTTCTTGAGCTGCTAAGGTGATGTCATATAGAGCGCGTTGTGGTCCACTAAATTTACCGTTTACTGGAAAGGTTCTGGTGATATCAGAGGCATAACTATCGAGCTCACAACCAGCATCAATGAGGCACAGCTCGCCGCTGCGCAATTCAGTAGATCCAGCACGATAGTGCAGGATGCAGGAGTTAGCGCCGCCAGCAACAATGCTGTTGTAAGCAACGCTTTGCGAGCCGCTGTTACGGAATTCATGTAGTAGATCAGCCTCTAGTTGGTATTCGCGCATACCAGGCTTGCAGATTTGCATTGCGCGAATATGGGCGCGAGCAGAAATGACAGCAGCACGTCGCATGATCTCGATTTCATGTGCATCCTTAAACAAACGCATTTCATGAATCATTGCTTCAACATCATGAAATTCTGATGGGGGATTAATGCCAGCCCGCGCTTGTTGACGAACTTGTTTCATCCAGTGGCGTAGGCGGCGATCGGTTTCAGCGCTCTCTGCTAGGCGAACATAAACTGCATCTTGATCAGCTAATAATTCACTGAGTTTGGTATCAAGCTCCGCATTGCTATGAGCAGAATCTACGCCCAACATTTTTGGGGCAGCTTCAGGGCCAAGGCGTATGCCATCCCAGATCTCGCGCTCTGGATTTTTGGGCCTGCAAAAGAGATGTGTTTCCTCACTGTTTTGGTCGACCTTAATGACTAGCGTCGCGCCTGGCTCTTCAAATCCGCTGAGGTAGAAAAAATCACTATCGTGACGATAAGGAAATTCACTATCGCGATTGCGAGATAACTCTGAAGCCGTAGCAATGACGGCAACCCCACCACCAGTATTGGCACGGATTTTTTTGGCTAAGGCAATTCTGCGTTTTTGGTAAATATCAGTTTTATTCATAAACTGCATTGAGCTCTTGCAAACGTTGAGGTGTACCTACATCGTGCCATGGTCCGAGATATTTTTCACCAGAGACTTTATTGTCCTTCATTGCTGTGCGAAGGAGGGGAGCAAGCTTTGCTGGAATCCCTATTACGAGATCTTGAAATAAGTCGCGGTGGTAGATGCCAATTCCAGAAAAGGTGAGCTTTTCAGCCCCGGGTGATTCAATCTCGCTCACCTGTGAACTGTTTAAGTAGAAGTCTCCATCAAGATGATGGGCTGGGTTGTGCACCATGACCAAGTGGGCTAGCGGAGGATTTTGGGAGTCCCTCAAGGCGGTATGTGCCTCTATTAGCCCTCCAATGGGAAAGTCTGGGCAAAAAACATCTCCATTGATGACCAGAAAGTAATCATCAGGATTAAGCCGGGGAAGGGCTTTGCGGATTCCGCCAGCTGTTTCTAGTGCTGTCGCCTCTGGGGAGTATTGAATCTGCAGTCCAAACTGAGCCCCGTTTCCCAAGGCATTTTCAATTTTTTGCCCAAGCCAAGCATGGTTAATGACAATATTTTGAATACCTGCATCAGATAGTGCTTCTAGATGCCATTGCAATAAAGACTTCTCTTTAATCTTGAGAAGAGGCTTGGGCAAGTCATCCGTTAATGGTCGCATGCGCTCCCCTCTGCCGGCAGCAAGCAGTAAACAGGGAAGTTGCTTTGGCTTAGCCATGTTGACTTGTTCGCGTGGATTCTAAAATGCGGGCCAAAGGTTTTAATTCAATATAGCGGTTCGCAGTAGCTATTGCATATTGCAACACTAGCGGAATATCTTTTAGATAGCCATCTTTACCATCGCGATGAAATAATCTTGCAAAGATGCCGAGCACTTTGAGATGGCGTTGTAAGCCCATCCACTCAAAATCTCGGTAGAACTGGCCAAAATCGTCTGTCATTGGTAACCCAACTTTACGGCCTTCTTCCCAAAACTTAATTACCCAATCAATCACTTTTTCTTCGGGCCATGCAATGTACGCATCGCGCCATAAAGAAGACGCATCGTAAGTAATAGGCCCGTAGACAGCATCTTGAAAATCCAAAACACCCGGATTATTTTTTTCGGTAACCATCAAATTACGTGAATGGTAATCCCGGTGTACATATACTTTTTCTTGTGAGAGATTGTTTTGAATGATCAGTTCAAAAGCCTGTTTGATCTGCGCATCTTGTAACTTGCTTAATTCAATTTGAAGATGTTTTTTTAAATACCATTCTGGAAATAAATCTAACTCACGCTGCAAGAGCGCTGCATCGTAATTTGGCAGAACATCAGGCTTGCTGGCCAATTGCATTTTGATCAATGCTTTGGTTGCATCCTGATAGAGGTGATCTGCAGTGCCGTCATTTAGTGCCGAGAGGTAAGTTTCGTTACCCAAATCATTGAGTAATAGAAAGCCCTCCCCCACATTTTTTTCAAGTATTTTGGGTACGTTTAAACCCGCCTCTGAGAGTAATAAATCAACCTGAATGAAGGCATCCAAGGGCTCGTGTCGAGGGGGGGCATCCATCACAATCAAAGTGCCAAAATCAGGATTTTTTGACTCAACTCGAAAATACCGTCGAAAGCTGGCATCAGCCGAAGCGGGGGCCAAGGTGTTGAGATCTAATTGCCAGCAAGGTTTGAGGCCTTCTAGCCAGTTGTGGAGGGTGTTTAAGCGAGCATCAGTCATGGTCGATTCGTATAATAGTGCGAGTCAGGATCTATGAGTCATTATCGCCGTCGTGCCGGCCTTTGCGCCCCTCTTTTTTTAGCCATAACCCCCCGCTTAGTGTTGGGGTTAGTATTGCTGCAATTTGCACTTCCAGGGGCTGCTCAGGCACCTGCGCCTTTACCACCCACTACGCAGTCATTAAGCAATTCTGCGAATACGATTTTGATACCGGATCGTGGCGCTGTCACCGTTTTAAAACTGGATGACCAGTTGCGAGTTGGGCAGCCAATTTCTGACGGCAAGGCTCTCACCTTTACATCAAGTGATTCAATTTACGGCATAGTTGAACGCGATATGCATCTAAAAGGTCGTGCACAAATTCGCCGTAATGGGGCAGTCATTAAAGCTGATGAAATTAAATACAATCCTGATACCGACGTTGCTGATTTAGTTGGTAATGCGGAGCTGATCAAGGGCAATACTTCTTTTAGGGGGCCTAAGGCCCGCTTCAAAGTGGATGCACGTGAAGGTGAGATGGAGTCTCCCACTTATGAACTTCGTGATAACCGTGCAAATGGCACTGCAAAGAAACTAACGATTGAAACTTCGGATATTTTTGTTTTTGATCAGGCAACTTATACAACATGCACACCTGAAAACTTAGATTGGTATTTCACGGCTAGCAAGATTGAAATTGATAATGAGCAAAAAGAAATGGTGGGTACCAACGGTGTGATGCGTTTCTTCGATGTACCTATTGCGTATGTACCTTATTTCAGCGTTCCAACCTCCAATCAGCGTCGCTCTGGAATACTTGCACCAGTTACTGGCTACAACTCCAACAATGGTTGGGATACCACCCTCCCTTACTACGTCAACGTAGCGCCTAACCGTGATTTACTGTTACTGCCTCGGTATATGAATCAGCGTGGTACTCAGTTAGGTGCTCAATACCGTTTCTTGGACCGTCAATATGCCGGAACATTAATTGGAGAATACTTGCCTTACGATAAAAAGACGGGCACCGATCGCTGGAAGTACGACTGGCAGCAAAGACAAAATTTCAGTGGTGACTTAGCACCTGGTGGGTTGCCAGGCCCCGGGGCATTCAATGGCTACGCCAATATCGCCCGCGTCTCTGACAATATGTACCCCACAGACTTTTCTCAAAGTATTGCCGGAGCTATTACCAACCAATTCCGTCAAGAGGTGGGGGCGAATAAACAGTTGACCGATAGCTTAAGC
>Ga0208504_1000049_pt1 | contig 32308 bp, 25 predicted proteins | sample CryBogCBH05Oct08_FD_184595 | JGI IMG/M metagenome (GOLD analysis project Ga0208504, IMG submission 184595) | Freshwater microbial communities from Crystal Bog, Wisconsin, USA - CBH05Oct08 (SPAdes) | ecosystem: Environmental > Aquatic > Freshwater > Lake | place: Crystal Bog, Wisconsin, USA...
AAAACGACTACAAACCACATAAAATTTCTTCGATTGGACGAAGCATTTCTTCATTGCGTAACTGCTGCTAACCAAGCTGTCCAAAGAGCCATTGTGTGTTCCTTCTTTCTGTCTTACAAAAAAGAAAATTATTTCTATCTGTAGAACGACAGTTAAAGTGTATCAGAAGAGAAGAAAAAAATGGCAAAATAGCTGTTGGCGATTTGTAGTTAAATTTCGTTAATGGATTTTTGCTTCGAAAATGACTATAGTTGCTAATTAATCGATATCGAGCATCTGAATGAAAATTACTTTAGTTTAAATCTATAACGCAGCACACTAAAACTCGTCACTCTCAAGTTAATATGGAGATAATCCTTCATAGTGACGGAGCTAAGGAGTTTGTGCTGTTTATTCATTGTCTTTGCTGGATCCATGCAGCAAGGCCAATAAAAGAAATTAATGCATCAACGGAGTATGAAGCCAAATTAATTGAAAACGCTTTAACAAAATTTTGGGAATTTTATAAAAAGCTCAAAGCATACAAAATTAATCCAACACAAAAAGAGGCAAAAAGATTAGAATCCGAGTTTGTTGCAATTTTTAGTGAAAAAACCGGTTACGATTCACTCGATAAAGCCATTAACGGTATTTTACTAAAAAAAGACCAGCTTTTATTGGTATTAAAAAGACCCGAAGCTCCAATCCATAATAATGGCTCTGAAACGGAAGGAAGAGAATCGGTTGTGAGAACGCGCATCTCAAAAACAAATAGTGAAATTGGTACAAAATCCAGAGATACTTTTTTGAGTTTAATGAAAACGACCAGAAAATTAAAGATTTCTTTTTGGGATTATCTTTATGATCGAATTCACCATAGTAATAAGATTGAAAATCTTGCAAAAATTATAGAAAAGAGAGTCTGGAAGCAACCAGTCTACGCGTCGGCGTAAGAAATAACATTATAAAATTCATCGATTTATCTGTTTCAATGCTAATAAGTTGAGTAGCCGATGCATTCTTTTGTCTCAAGCATTACTCTATTTAAACTGCGATTATCAAAATTAATCGAGAGAGAATTTTAATTATTTTTAATGTTACTTCTGTTCTTTGCACAACTTAATGAGCGAATACCCCCTCACAGCTAAAAACAGCATCGACCCACTCAATGTGCTGCATCATCTGCTTTCTGTCAAGCATTTCTCTTTTTTCTTCTGCAAAACTTCCTAAATGCATCTATAAAAAGCCCTTTCTCAGACTCCACTTTTCACTGAATCACAACACCTTACCTCAGCGCATAAAATGAACCATACAGGCGAGAAGATACTACTTGAGCTTATGGCCCAGGGTTCAATGAGCAACCAATCTCGCGAGCAATCTCCTACCATCGATATGCCTTTTTTTCCTTGAGCCTTGAAAAAAATTTCACTCCCCACTCTCTCTCTTTATGGAAATATCTAAGAAAATCCAAAAAATTCATAGTAATAGGAAGGATCAGGTCAAATGCCACTGAGAACTAGTTATTCAGCATAGAAAGTGCCTCTCGAGCAGATTGTCTCTCATAAGCCAAACGAACTCCATGAATAAAAAGCAATCCTACCACTTTTTTTTGTGCATCTAATACACAAACACAAGGCAAATCATGGAAATAGCTGAGAACCTTTTCTAACGAATCAGAAACTTGCACGGTAGGAAACGTCGAACTCAATTTACGCAAAAGATCCTTCATTTGTAATAATTTAAAAGTCTGAGCATTCATTTGATGCCAAAAAGGATCCTCTAAAATATCAACCGTTAAAAGCCCAAGGTAGCATCCATGCGCATCAACAACGGGAAGAAAAGGATAACGAAAAGTACCCAAATTTCTTCTTAAATCTTCCATAGTATCGGTTTCTAAAATAACTTGATGATCACTCATCATAGCCTCTTTGACCGTAATACGCTTTAGAAGATCCATGAGCTTGCCCTCAAAAAAATGAATCCCTTTTTCTTCTAATTGAGTTTCCCAAAGAGCATGCACTTTCATCTTTTCTCTGATCTTACGAGCAAACCATCCCATCCCAAAGGCGGGCAAAAGAAGAAGGGGATTGCCTGTCCATTCATAAGCAAAAACAGCTCCTGCAAGAGGTAGATTTAAAAGACAAGACCAAAATACGATGACTCCGATCAATCCCCCACAAGCTATCAGTTGATCATTCACACTCCATAAATGAACCCATCCATTACCAAAAATACTACCTAAAGTCACTAAAGGAGAAAAAACACCAATAGAACCGAAGCAACTGAGAATTAAACTGAATCCTAACCATTGAAGGCAACCCAAAAATTCACGACTTCCTGAATCTCTTAATAAGAGTAATCCTAATAAGCAAGCAATAGCTACAGGAGACCTGAGAAATACCGGCAATGCCTCAAATCCACGCTGATTCCATTGCACCCAACGAATCATACCACAACTTAAGAGACTTCCCACCACCACAAGAGAACCTAATAAAATCCATTCTCTAAAAGAGAAACTATAAATATCAAAAGAAACAATAGGCTCAAAAGGAAATAAAAAAATGTTTTCCAATAAAAACTGTGAAGCGAAAAAACGCAAGAACTTAGCCACAGAAAAAGCCACCATAGCAGCTAAAATAATGCTGAAGCTACTTCCTCCAATACTAAGCTCAATCGGTACCAAAATAGCAGTAAAAGGAGTATTTAATACGGAAGCAATCGACGCTGCCATAAGAATCCCCATGCTCGTTCTTCTTTTTTGTTCAAACCAAAGAGAAATACGACTTCGAAAGCCCACATGAATTGCCTGCATCCACTCCATCGCATGGGCCTCTAATCCAATCCAACCCGTCATCCAAAACAAGCATAACGAACGAAGTCCTGCTAAAAACCAAAAAAAAAAGGAATTTAAATGAACTTGATGAAAGGAAACATGAATAGCATGGATAAAATCAGCAAGACCCAAATAACGTACGAAGACCCTCTGAGAAAAAAAATTCCAAAGAAGCGATCCCAAGAGCATCACCGTGAGAATCCAAAAAAAATGCTCATGGATCCAAGAAAAAGGAACGAGCCAAGCACCCAAAACAAAGCAAGCCCCCATCACCCCTGCTAACAATACCCCTCCTACTCTACCGTCACACTTTTTGCTAAATTCCTAGGATGATCAACATCGGTACCTTTCCAAAGAGCTCTAAAATAACTGAAAAACTGAATAGGAGGTATTAAAAGTAACGAATAAAGCTCAGCATGCAGGAAAACCTCTTCTTGCAACACAGAAATCCAGTGATCACACAAACTCTGAAGTTCCTGATCGCAGGGATCACCTATGCCCACAATAGTCGCACCCCTGGCTTTCACCTCTTCTAAATTAGAAATAGTTTTATCTCTCCAAGCGTCTTGACAAGCGAGAACAACAACCACCATGCCCTTTTCTATCATCGCGATAGGTCCATGCTTCAGCTCTCCTGCCGCATAACCTTCCGCATGGTCGTACGCCAGTTCTTTCAACTTTAAAGCGCCCTCTAAAGCTAAAGGATAACAATAACCTCTTCCAATAAAAAAGAAGCCTTGAGCATCAGAAAATCTTTGAATGACTGCTCGCACCTGAGAGGCTAAAAGACAGCTCGTTCCATCTTGCCATTGAAGTTCTAATTGCTTCGATAAGAGATCCGGAAGCTTAAAAAAAGACTCCCATAAAAAATCAAGCTTTTCTCCCTTTTTCATCCCTAAACAAGCAGCAATCACCGCAAGCATGAATGCCTGAGCAAAAAAAGTCTTAGTCGCTGCCACGCCAATTTCAGGACCAGCAAAAATAGGTAAGAAAGCCTCCACTTCTTGGGCAATCAAACTCTCACGGACATTACAAAGACCCAGCGTCGGAATCCCTTGAGCCTTCACCGCTTTGATCACAGCTAAGGTATCCGCGGTTTCACCTGACTGAGAGACCCCCACCACCAACGTTCCAGGACGCAAGACAGGACTGCGATAACGAAACTCACTTGCAAGCTCCACACTCACAGGAAGACGGGCCCAACGCTCAATCCAGTACTTACCCAGTAAAGCTGCGTGCCAGGCACTCCCACATGCAACCAAACAAAGTTCCTGAGCTTTTGCTAACACATCGATGGCAGGATGAGAGAGAAACTGATAACCTTCGTCAGAACGCTCTACCATCTGATCTAAAATTTCTAAGCACACACGCGGTTGCTCATGCATCTCCTTGAGCATAAAATGAGCAAACACCCCTGAATCACTCGCTGCATCCACTCCTTCAATCCACGTTTTTTTCCGCGCTAAAGGCAGCCCCGTTGTCATATGACAAACCCTCAAAGCTCCATCGCGCACCACAATCACATCTTCATTTTCTAAAAACAAGACCTCATGCCCCATCACTAAAAGAGGCTGAGGATCACTCGCAAGCATCACCCCACCTTCCGGATCAAAAGCCGCAACCAAAGGAGGGCCATTTCTCACTCCCACAATCACCCCAGGCTCACGCTCAGACATCACAAGCACACTACAATGCCCTCGAAGACGCAAAAAACTATGACGCACTGCGTTTTCTAAGCTGAGCCCTCCCTCCATCGCCTCCCAAACCAAAAATCCAAAAAGCTCAGAATCCGTTTCAGACTCAGGATGATGCCCACTTAAAAGCAGTTCTTTTTTTATCTCTAAATAATTTTCAATGATACCATTGTGAACTAAAACTACGTGAGAGACACGATGAGGGTGTGCATTTTTGACACTGGGCTTTCCATGCGTAGCCCAGCGGGTATGCCCGATCCCACAATGCAAAGAGATATCCGCAAAAGACTGAGATTGCAGTAATTTCTTTACGTTCTCAAGCCTACCTTCAGCTTTCTCAACCTGAATGAAGCTACCTCTCTGAAAGGCAACGCCTGCAGAATCATACCCTCGGTATTCCAGGCACTTGAGTCCCTGTAATAAAACACCCACCGCCTCGCGTTTTCCTACATAGCCTACAATTCCACACATAATGGACCTAAGACTCTTTTTTCACGTAATCCGATTTATTGGTTTGGCGACTCCGGGCAATCGCAAGACTCAAAGAAGGGACATCTTCGGTAAGCGTAGAACCCGCAGCAACACAAGCTTGAGCTCCAATCCGAATAGGCGCGACTGCTTGACAAGCACTTCCAATAAAAGCCCCATCTTCAATGACGGTTTCATACTTTTTTTGTCCATCGTAATTGCAGGTGACAAAACCACAACCCACAGTCACCCCTGCTCCTACCTGAGCATCCCCTAAATACGAAAGATGGGCAACACTCGTTCTTTCTCCTAAAGAAGTTTTTTTAAGCTCTACAAAATCACCGACCTTCACGTAGGAGCCCAAGTGCGTTTCAGGCCTCAAATGTGCGTAAGGACCCACTTGCGTATGATCACCTACAACCGTTTGCTCTGCCACAGTTCCTACCTTCAATTGACAACCCTCTCCCACCTGAACCTCGTGCAAGACCACATAAGGACCAATGACCGTATTTTTACCAATTTTTGTTTTACCCCCCAAGATCACTCCCGGATGCAGTACCACAGAAGGCTCAAGTTCCACTTCGATTCCGATGCGAACATTCCATGGATCTAAAATACGCACCCCACGCGAAAGCCAAAACCGAGCACACCTCAAGTACATAGCACGCTCTGCCTGAGCAAGCTCCCAAAGATCATTCACCCCTTGTAAATCCTCAGAAGGCCATCCTAAAACTTCCAATTTGCCAGAAGCTTGAGCAATTACATCAGTTAAATACCACTCCCCCTGAGCATTGTTGGTATTCAATGCATCTAAAGCCTTCACTAAAAATTTTGAATCAAAGAGATAAACACAACAAGCAACTTCCTTGATTTTTTTTTCTTCTGAGGTCGCGTCTTTTTCTTCCACAATCCTTTGCACTCTTCCAGCCTCTCGAATCACCCGACCATAACCCTGTGGCTGAACCAATTGCGTCACCAGCAATCGAAGGACTTGTCCTGGACTCAAAGCAGCAGCCATCGCTTCAAAAAGAGGCGCTTGCATCAAGGGAAAATCCCCCGGTAAGACAAGAAGGGGTAGCTGATCCTGCACGAGTTTCCTTCCCCAATCAGAGCGCAACCCCCATCGCACGGCATCAGCGGTTCCAGAAGGCTCAGGCTGTAAAATAAAAACGATTTGATCGAGCTTATCCTGAAAATGCTGCCTCACATAATGCTCCACCTGTGAGGCTTGATAACCCACGACAATGCCCAAAGATACTTGAGGGAAGGCCTCAAAAACTTCGGTGATGACATAAAATAAAAGGCACTTCCCTGCAACCTCTTGTAATGGTTTAGGTAAATCAGAAAGCATCCTTTTTCCACGACCTGCCGCCAAAATAAGAACACAAGGCATGATGCATCCATACCACAAAAACGACTTTCAAAAACTTCAGAAATTTTTCTTTCTTATTTTAACAAAAACGTTAGAATCCTCTAAATGATATAAGTTTCAGAACATAAATCAAAAGGAAGGGGAAAATACCATGGATTCGAAGACGTTATCTAACTACAAAGCTTTACTATTAAAAGAAAAAAAACGCCTTTTGCATCACGCAAATGAGCGTATTGTAAGTGAATTCGTTCTATCTCAGGAAGACCTACCTGACGAAACTGATTTAGCTGCAAGCGAAAACCAGCAAAGCCTTGCTTTGTCCTTGCGAGACCGAGAATACAAACTCTTAGTCAGAATTGAAAAGGCACTGGGAAAAATCAAAGAAGGCAACTTTGGCATCTGCGAAGAATGCGAAGAGCAGATTGAAACCCGTCGCTTAGAAGCACGCCCCATGTCAAACCTTTGCATCAGCTGTCAGGAGCAAGAGGAGCATCTGACCAAAATTTACGCCTAAAGACTTCCTCAAGGACTCCTTCTCTTTCGCCGAAGATTATTCTGTATGAATTTTAAACACGGAAGAGAAGGAGATCTTGGAATGATAACTCATTACGATGGCGAACCGATTGAGATTCCAAACAAGTTACCACTGCTTCCTGTGAGGGACATGGTTGTTTTCCCTTACATGATCATGCCACTTTTTATCGGAAGAGACTCTTCTATCAAAGGAATCGAAGCAGGATTCAACCGCTCCTCGCGACTTGTGCTTCTTGCTTCGCAAAAAGACATGTCCGAAGATCATCCTTCACCCGAAGGAATCCATTCTGTGGGCACGGTGGCCATGATCATGAGAACACGTGCACTTCCTGACGGTCGTATCAAAGTCCTGACACAAGGCATTTGTAAAGCCTTGATCAAAAATTACACGCAACTTGAACCCTTTTATGAAGTAGAAATTGAACCTCAGGCTGAGGACATCGTGATTGAAAACTCTTCAGAAACACAAGCACTCATGAGAAATTTACGTGAAAATCTTGAAAAAGCCATGAATTTAGGCAAAGTTTTAACACCTGATATTTTAATGTTACTCGATGATGTTCATGAACCAGGAAGACTTGCTGATTTAGTCGCCTCTAATTTAGGATTAAAAGTAAGCGATTCTCAGATGATTTTGGAAGCCATCAACCCTATCGAACGGCTCAAAAAAGTCCATGAAATTTTATCTCAAGAAATCGAAGTATTATCCCTTCAAGCAAAAATTCGTTCTCAAGCTAAAGAAGAAATGGCTAAATCTCAAAAAGAATATTTTTTAAGAGAACAGATGCGAGCGATCAAAACAGAACTCGGGGACAACGACGCTAAAAATGAAGAAATTCGAGAGCTTAGAGAAAAAATTCTGGCTATTGAGATGCCACGAATCATCGAACAAGAAGCGCTCAAACAATTAGGTCGATTAGAAAGAATGCACGCGGAATCCTCAGAAGCATCCATCCTTCGCACCTACTTAGATTGGCTGATAGAAACCCCTTGGAACAAACGCAGTCAAGACCATTTAGATCTCAGCCGTGCAAAAAAGATTTTAGATGAGGAACACTTTAACTTAGTAAAAATCAAAGAGCGTATTTTGGAGTATTTAGCAGTTCGAAAACTCAAAGAAAAAATCAAAGCACCTTTGCTTTGCTTATCAGGACCTCCTGGGGTGGGTAAAACTTCTTTAGGGCGATCTATTGCAAAAGCCTTAGGAAGAGAATTTGTCCGCATTTCTCTAGGAGGCATCAAAGATGAAGCAGAAATTCGTGGTCACCGAAGAACCTATGTGGGAGCATTGCCTGGTAGAATTATTCAAGCTTTAAAACAAGCAGGCACCTGCAACCCCGTGGTCATCCTCGATGAAATCGATAAACTAGGAAGTGATTTTCGAGGAGATCCTTCTGCAGCATTGCTAGAAGTACTGGATCCCGAGCAAAACCATAACTTTCGAGACCATTATTTGAATTTACCTTACGATCTCTCTAATGTCATATTCATCGCAACGTGTAATACTTTAGAGACGATTCCTTCCGCCCTTAAAGATCGTATGGAGGTTCTACAGCTTTCCAGTTACAGCGAAGAAGAAAAGTTTATGATTACCAAAAAATACTTGATTTCAAAACAAGTCACAGAGCATGGCATTGAAAAATCCCTTATTGAATTTGAAGACAAAGCCATTGAAACCATTGTTCGTGAATACACCCGAGAATCAGGACTGAGAAATTTAGAACGCCATATTGCATCCCTTTGTAGAAAAGTGGCTCGTTTGATTGCCGAAGGAAAAAGGGATAAAACCACTATCACCGCTTCTTCCGTCTATGAATTCTTAGGTCCACCTGTTTACCTCAAGCAAGATAGTCAAGAACAAGATGAAGTTGGAATTGCCACAGGACTTGCTTGGACTGCAGCAGGGGGAGAAGTGCTCTCGGTAGAAGCCATCAGCATGAAAGGAAGAGGAGCAATCACTTTGACCGGACAATTGGGAGAAGTCATGAAAGAGTCTGGACAGACAGCCCTAGGCTTCATCCGCTCTCGTGCTTCAGACTTAGGCATTTCAGAAAATGTTTTTGCAACAACCGATATCCACGTCCATTTTCCTTCAGGAGCGATCCCTAAGGATGGACCATCCGCTGGAATCACCATGGCATCTGCGATTGTCTCGCGTCTGACAGGCATGGCACTGCGTAAAGACGTAGCCATGACAGGAGAAATCAGCTTAACGGGACGGGTGCTGCCAATCGGAGGTCTCAAAGAGAAATCTTTAGCTGCTATGCGGCATGGAATTACCACGATTGTATTTCCTGAAAAAAATCTCAAGGATCTTGAGGAAATTCCAGAAGAATTTCGATCCCGCTTGACATTCGTTCCTGTCAAAACATTGGACGAAGTCCTTGCTATCGTTTTAGTCAAAAAAACCAAGAAAAAATCTTTCAAAAAAAGTAAGGTTCGAAAATTTGACAAAGCTGCATAATATGAGAAAAAGGGGTGGATGACTCCACTTGAGTGGGTTTTTGGTTTTTTTTTCGTCGGTTGTTCTGGATTTTTAGCGGCTTCTGAAGTTGCCTTGCTCAGTTTATCTCGATTTCAACTCAGATCCCTAAAAGAAGAAGCACATCCTACCTACCGCAAGATTAAAAATATCCTCATGGATCCACCGGGATTACTCATCACGCTTTTGCTGTGCAACGAAGTGATCAATATTGCGATTTCTGCATGGATCACAAAAATCACCACAGCAAGCCACCCCTGCTCTCTGTGGATCTCAAATGCACTTTACAGCATGCTCTTCACCGTTCCCTGCATTCTCTTATTTTGTGAAATTACTCCTAAAATCATAGGCATCCGCGCCAATCGCATCATTGCTATTTTAAGCATCAACCTTTTAACTTGGATTCATCGCCTACTGAAACCCATACGACTCGGATTGAAAAAACTAGTTGCACTTTTTTCTCAACTGGATACTCAAGTTTTTTCTCAAACTCAAGAAAAATCTGAAATTCTTAAAGAATCTGATTTTTTGCTCATGTTAGAAGAAGGCTACAAAGCAGGAAGCATTCAAGAAAAAGAGCTTGAACTCATCAAAAAAGTATTTGCATTAGACAATACCAACGTAAGCGAAATCTATACCCCTCTTTCACAGGTGCTTTTTTTACCTGCTAATACTTCTATTCAAACAGCACTGACTTTAGTTCAAAAGAAAAGACATTCTCGCATTCCCGTGACCACCCTCAATCGAAAAGAAGTATTAGGCATCCTCTACTCCAAAGATCTTTTAAAAGTGAAAAAAAATGCCACAGAGCTTCAAGCCACCATTCTAACACAGATAAGAAAACCTTTCTTTGTCTACTCGCATTTAAAAGTGAATACACTTTTTAGAAAATTCAAAAAGTACAAAACCCATATGGCCATCGTTAAAAATGCTCAAGAAAAAATTTTAGGCATTGTTACCATGAACGATGTGCTGGATACGCTTTTTGAAAATTTTTTGCCAGATGAACCTCCAAAAATAATACCGAAAAAAGGCAAATAGTGATCTCGCTAACACTTGGAAACTTACTTATCATACTAATTTTATTATTAATCTTAGAGGGTTTTTTCTCAGGATCAGAAATCGCGCTTCTGTCTTTAGATAAAATTAATCTTGCACATCTTGCAAAAAATGGAAATAAAAAAGCCATTTTTACGCTTAAACTAATTCATCATCCCGAACGCATTTTATCAACCACTCTTCTCATGAGCAGTCTTTGTGTGATCGGATGCTCGTCTTTAACCTCGCTTTACTTACTTCACAATAACATCAAGCATGCAGAAATTTATTCTATCTACATAGTTTCACCCATGGTAGTGCTCATCGGCGAGCTCATTCCTAAAACTATCTATCAAAAGCATGCCAATACTCTTGGACCCTGGGTATCTTATCCTATTCAATGGACCTACTGGATTTTTTTTCCTATCACTCATGTTTTAGGATTTTATACCTCTAAAGTCTCAAAAATAGCAGGATCATTTGAAGAGCTTTTAACAGGACAAAAACGTTATAATCGAGAAGAAATTGAATCTCTTTTGTCTTATAAAAGAAACGAAACAGAAATAAAATCAATTGAAGAAAAAATCATCAAAAGGATCTTAGATTTTAGATACTCTCAAGCCAAACACGCATTAATTCCACTCGTTCAGGTCAATGCCATCGAAAAAGAAAGCAGCATCGAAGAGGCTTTAGACTGCTTTCAAATGCACCGCCATACCCGTATACCTGTTTATTCAGAAAGAATAGATAATATCATAGGAACCCTTGAGATCATGGATCTTTTAACTGTAACCAATCTCCAAAGTCCTATTGCACCTTATCTTTCAAGCGCTTATTATGTGTCAGAAACCCACTCCCTTCATGACCTTATCTTACAAATGCGAAAAGAAGAAAATGAAATGGTTATTGTCGTAGATGAGCATGGAGGAGCTACAGGTATTCTGACTTTTGAAGATATTGTCGAAGAAATAGTAGGTGAAATTAATGATGAATTTGATTATGAAATACCTCTTTACGAAGAATTAAAATTAGGTCACTTCAGAGTGCAAGCTCGGATAGAAATCAAAGAAATCAACGAAATTTTAAAAATAAAAATCCCAGAAGGAGATTACGAAACCCTGAGCGGATTTTTACTACAGCAATTCGGTCGCATTCCCAAAAATCAAGATGAACTTTTTTATAATACAGAAACAGGCGCTTATAAATTTACCATCCAAAAAGCAACTGAACGTCATATCGAAATAGTTCATATTAATAAAATTGAGTAATATTTATTTCCTGAAGCCGCTAGTTAAACTTCGTCGACTTTAAGTATACTAAAAAAAACAATTTCCTTAATAAATAATAAGTATTGATTAATGAAGCGGAATGACTATAATCTTTATTATGAAAGACGAAAGATTTTAAAAATTGGAAATAACACTTAAGACGCGGAGGCATAATATGACAAAAACGATCATCATTGTGGACGATATTTACTTTGTAAGAAAAACGATTCAGGAGATCTTAGTACAAGCCCATTATCAGGTCATCGCAGAAGCTGACAATGGCGCTTCAGCTGTAGATCTTTATTCTAAACTTCGCCCGGATCTCGTCACGATGGATGTAGTGATGCCTGAGATGAGTGGCATTGAGGCGTGTCAAAAAATTCTAAAAATGAATCATCAAGCAAAAGTGATTATGATATCAGCGATGGGCCAAGAAAGTATGATGATGGAAGCTATCGAAGCGGGGGCTTGCGACTACCTCTTGAAACCCTTCACTTCTCAGGATATACTGAGGGCCACGGCACGTGCTTTACAAGGAGATCAAGGAAATCTTGCCGCAAATGCTAAAGATGAATACTCAATACCTCGGTGAGGCTTTTCCCAAAAACGTCCCATTCTACCACTTAGGCACGGTGACGGCTACCCCTGCTGCCGACTTAAAATTAACCTCAAGCGAACTGTCTGAGAAAGTGGGTCTGATTTTTCGATTTTTGGGAGATTATTCAGGATCTTTTTTATTCCTTTTTGACAAAGGACTTGATGTTTCTGTGTATGCAGAACTAGGCAACGTCCTTGCCAGCAGAATTTCGACCCACCTCAGCCAAAATCATCAATTAGACACGATGATCAGCCCTCCCCAAAGCCTTTCAGACAAGCAATTAGTGAAAGTATTGGAAAACACCCCAAATTTTCAACAAACGTATTTGCATATGCATGAAAGGAAGCTTGCCACAGTCCATGCCTTCATGTTAGCGAGAAACTCTCCAGAGGAAATCGGAAATGTTTAAGTGGTACTTCTCTCTCATCAAACTCATGATTTTTGCGATCATTATCTTAATATTAGGCGTGACCCTGCAGTGGAACGGAAAAAGTTTATCGGATCACGTCCAAGCAGAAGTAGAGAAGGCTAAAACCTCAAACTGGTATCTCTCACTGAAAATTTGGAGTAAAAAAATCACCCAAGAGGCCTACCATGGGTTTCAAAAACAACTCAGCCAGACAAGCTCTCCTGAACAGATCTCCGATGTGGAAAAAGATAAACTAAAAAATCTCATGAAGGAACTCAATGAAACCCCACAAAAGAATTGACCTCATCTCAAAAACCAAGTAATCGGAGGTATGAAAGAAAGCTCTGTTGCTCGTATCAAAACCGAAATTCCTGGCCCCAAAAGTCAAGGGTTAAGACAAGAAGAAGAAAAGCATCTAGCCCCGGGGTTGCAACGCTTTGCCAGCATGGCAGGCATTGTGGTAGACCACGCATCAGGAAGCCAAGTCACAGACGTTGACGGAAATACCTTTATCGATCTCATCGGAGGCATTGGCGTCAATGGTTTAGGCCATAGCCATCCACGCTACGTGAAGGCCATCCAAAACCAAGTAGAACGCATTTCAGTAGGAAGCTTTACCTCAGAAGCAAGGGTAGGACTTTTACAGAAAATCGCAGGCCATCGTCCCAGTCCCGAGCTGCATCGGGTACAGCTTTATTCAGGGGGATCAGAAGCAGTAGAATCAGCTTTAAGACTTGCCAAATGTGCCACCGGAAAATACGAATTTGTAAGCTTCTGGGGAGGTTTTCATGGAAAAACTATGGGAACTTTATCACTCATGGGCTCTTGCTTTAAAGAAAAGTACGGACCTATGGTACCGGGATCCCATATTGTTCCCTATGCTTACTGCTACCGCTGTCCTCTCAAACTCAAATACCCTAGCTGCTCTTTAGCTTGCGTGGAACTCATAAGAAACCAGATCAAAAAAACGACCTCAGGCGCGATCGCTGCCATCCTCATCGAACCCATGCAAGGAGCGGCTGGAAATATCATTCCTCCTCCTACCTTCTTGCCGGCTATTGCAGCTTTAGCGAAAGAATTAGACGCTTTGCTCATCGCAGATGAAATGATCACAGGATTCGGAAGAACAGGCAAATACTGGGGTATTGATCACTCAGGAACCCAACCTGATATCATCACCATTGGCAAACAATTTGGTGGAGGCATGCCTATTTCAGGACTCATCTCAAAAGATACCATCGTCCAAAAAACACCTTGGTCTCATCCTTCAGGCTCTTCCTCAAGCTATGGAGGCAATCCTTTAGCCTGCGCAGGAGCTCAAGAAGCTTTAAGTATCATCGACGATGAAAACCTAGTAGAAAATGCCCAAAAGCAAGGAGCTTCTTTTTTAAAAAAACTTCAAGAAGCCCTACAACCTTATCCCTTTGTAGGAGAAGTACGGGGCATCGGCTTATTTCTCGCCATTGAAATGGTAAAAGATCAAAAAACCCGAGAACCTCTGCCTTCTAGCGTCACCCATCAAATATTCCATAGCTTATTACAAAAAGGAATCCTCAGCATGGCTTATGATGCCATTTTCAGAATGCAACCTGCTCTGACCATCGACGAAGCAACACTTGATGAAGCTATCCTAAAAATTCAAGAAGTTTTCGATGAAATGAAAAAAAATGAAACCTATTTGCACAATGCCTAAGCCTGCTTTATGCTTTTTTGGGAGGCTCTTACTTTTGATCGCATTTCTCAAAAGCACTGAGCTAAAGCCTACCCATTTGACAAGGTTAGGTTCTCGAAGCGTTTTATAGCCATGAAAAGGTAAGAAAATCTTACTCACAAAGATTTGCATCAAATGATTAAAGCCTTTCTTAAGATCGCTAGCGACCCAAAATAATATTTAATTTTGATAGAAAATAAAAATGAGATCATCTATACCAAAAAACATCACATTTTGATTCGCCGATTCACAAAGCAGAACCCAAAAGACACCCATAACACCTCAACCTTGTATTTAAAAAGAACATTATAAGAGTTAACCAAAAAAGAGAAAAATAGGAAGAAAGTCGGATCAGAAGTAATTGGGTAACGCGGTGCTTTTTATACAAATGCTAGCAAAAGGCACCCAAATTAACCTCCCTTTTGCTATCCTGCCCCCGATCCAAAGAGTACATTTAACTTGTAGGCTCAGAAGAAAGAGCTAAAACTCACTAAGTTTTTAGTAAAACCTGAGAGATTTGTGAAACAATCACTTGCACTCACTTTGTTACAAATGTTGGGGAACATACGAAATAAGAAGTTTTCAGGTTTCAATTAACTAATCGGAGAGTATCGATCATGAAAAAAAATCAAAAATAAACTGGATCAATATGAATGAAGTGTCAGGGTTCAAGATTGAAAGTACGCTTTTGCCTCATGAACTCACTCACGTTCAGTTTATCCTTTTGATGTCGCTTGGGTTTTTAAAACAAGATGGAGCCGATGTATAGCAAAATGACCTAGCCAAATTCTTGAGCTTTGATGTAACTATGACGTCTCAATTGCTGCGTACTCTAGAAAAGAGAGGATTGATGAAGCGCTCTCAAAAAGAAGGTGATGAGCGGTCTAAGTTTTCAGATCTTACAGATGAGAGATAGCGCAAAATCCAGATAGCAGCAAAGGATTTGCTAAAAGCGGAAGATTCTTTTTTTGCAAGTTTAGGTAAAAATAAGCAAGGCTTTGATGAGTATTTAGGGTAAATTTTACAACAACAAACATCAGATGCGGCATGAGTAAAGTTATTTTTTAAAACAGATGTGATTCTAGCAGCAAAATCTCAGCCTCAAAGACTATTCAGCAAGAAAGTACAGATCTTTTCCTAGCTTTTGGTGTTGATACATTCATTGATAGGATCCCATTCGGGAGACAAGAGCAATACTTAAAATTTATTCACGAAAAAAATAAACCTTGCCAAACAATGCATGTAGAACCGAAAAATGAAATTTATGAAAAACCTGGGCTTTGAAGCAAAACGCAAAGGTATGAAATTATATTCGGAAAAGACATTATGAATCAAGAATACAGTAAGTTTCCAGGAGATTTGAAAGAGCACTTTGAATCATCTCGATATAAAACGATACTTAAAACCAATAAATAGATTATTTTGTTTTGTCATTGCATTGGAACTAAAATACTTGAAGCGCAAAAGCACCAAGGACGGAGAATCGATGTTATTAAAAAATTATCAATAAATTTACGCTGCGATTTTCCTGATATGAAAGGTTTTAACACTCAAAATTTGAAATATATACTCAAATTTGTTGAAGAATTTAAGGCAGATCAACAGGCTGTTGACCAAATACCTTGGGATCACATTGTAACCTTGATACATTCATACTGCAAAATGGATGGTCTCGTAATATTTCGTTGAAACAAATTGAAACCAATCTATTTAAACATCAAGGTAATACGGTTACAAATTTTGAGAACAAGCTACCTGCAACATAATCTGATATCGCGAAAAATAATTTAAAAAATACACTGAACGCGAGGTAGAAAAAGAATTAATATCCTATATTGAAAAGTTTCTCCTTGAGCTTGGCGAAGGTTTTGCATTTTTAGGCAGGCAATATCAACTTCAAATAGAAGATCAAGATTTCTACATTGATCTATTATTTTACCATATCAAGCTCCGCTCTTTTGTAGCAATAGAGTTAAAATACACAAAATTTAAGCCAGAATACAAAGGGAAGATGAATTATATTGATGATTTACTGCATTATTCAGGCAATAATCCTTCAATCGGACTTATTTTATGCCGCTCGAAAGTTGGTGTTGTGGCTGAATACGCTCTGCGTGATATGACAAAACCGATAGGAATTGCTCAGTACAGGCTACAAAATACACTGCCGGAAAATCTCAAAACAGCATTAACAACAATTGAAGAGCTCGAGTCTGAGGTTGCAAAAGATTTAGAAGACGGAAATGAACGAGAATAGATAATCATTAGTCCGCTTTCAAAGTCGCAAAAAAACTATTTATTGATAGTGCAAAAAATTATCAAATTTAGTATATTTTTACTTAAAGCTCAGCATATATTATTTATAATATAACGATCTAATTTATCAATGGTTGCTCTAAGGTTGCCTTTTATGCGCTCATTAAGTTGTGCAAAAACAAAAGTATCATTAAAATTTTTTTGATTTACGAGTTAAAAGTAAATAATTGATAGTTTTTTCGCTGATCTCGACTTTAGGATTTAATGATCTTCTTTTATGTGAGCACTTTTGAAAATAAGGTTATAGTGCGTTTTTATTGAGTAAGATATTAGAAGATACTCAAGGCAACCTTGGTAAACTAACTTACACATTACAATTGCCTTACTATCAAGAGACAATGCTGAAATAGGCAAGTTCTTTGCAATTTGCTCGGATGCTGCAATAGCCCGTTGCCTATAGTAATTATCAAAATCGCAAGAAGTTGAAACCTCGATTTCTTCTATCTGTCATTTATCTACTCTGCATGTTTTTTCAAAAAGACAGTTTGAAACTTCAGAAAATGATCCTTCTTCTAAGTTTATGAGAAAATGAAGACGATGATAAATTTAAATCTGCATCTAGCGGGTATTGACTATTTTTTTGGGATAAATAATCTTCAAATCTTTTAACCTTAATCTCTCCTAGTACGATCTTGATAATCCTATAGGTTGAGTAGCCGATGCGTTTTTTCGTCTCAAGCATATTCTATTTGAATTGAAATTATCAAGATTAAGCAACAGAGAATTTTAATTATTTTTAAATTTAAACATGTTCTCACTTGAGGATGGCGAGTAGTCAGGCAGAGCCCAGAGTTTTTAATACGTAAGTCTCAAGAGTAAAAGGATCACTGTGGACAAGTGGATGCACGGGCATGAAAGAAACATGAGCTTGAGACAGGAGACTTCCACACCTCACTTCGACGATCTCATCCTGAGAAAGTTATGCCAATCGTATTCTAATTTTCTCAGAACCTGAATTTCAAATTTTTAGACATCCCCCTAGGCATTACTTTTTGCCCGAAGATCAAGACCTAGTTTTAGTAAAGAGGCACTTGCAATCAACTCATAAACTGTTTGAAGAGGCCATGCAGAAAAGGATTGCTCATAAATATCCAAAAAAGAAGAAAGTCCTTTCTTGCGAGTTTCTTGTTCACATCGCAGGTACGCAACCCAATCTGAAAATGATTCTGCTTGCTTAAAAGCTTTCTGCAAGCGCTCTAAAAAAACAGAAGGGGTCCATTGCATGATAGCTTCCATCGTTCCATGACGCTCTTGAATTTTTTCTAAAGATTCTTTAAAAGCATGAAAAGAAGATCCAATAGAAATGAAGAGAGGCTGACTTTCAATTAATTTCTGAGGAATAGAACCTGATAAAAAAAACTTTTTTAAAAAATCAGGCAATAAAGAAGATTGAATAGATTGAATAAAAAACAATCCCTGCTCCATGATTTTTAAATCAGCTTCTGTTTCTTGACAAGAAGAAAATATCCACTGCTTTAAATCTCCATCACGATCCATTTTCTTTGACAAAGAAAGCATTTTTTCTAACATGCTTTCCAATTCAAAGATTTTTGATAATGATATTTTTTTTGTGTAGTTTAAATTTTTCAGCGATGCAACAAGCTGATTCCATGACTCAAGCTTTGAATCCAATTTTTTTTCTATACTCTCAAAAGCATCTTGTTCATCAAGTGCTTGAATGTCAGGAAAATCTTCTTGAGAGACTATAGGTTCAAATTGTTCAGAATTTAAATCAAATATCCATGATAACAAGCGCTTTCCGTAAAAAGGATCTTGATCGACCAAATCGGATTCCCATGCTTGACGCCAACGAATAGCCTCTAAAATTAAAGAAAAATTAGTATTAACACCAAGATAATAATCTTCCAAAACGTTCTTTTTTTCTTCGGTTTCAAATTTTTCTTTTTTCTCCAGAAAATCAGACCAAAGTAAAATATTTTCAACCATTTGAGCTGCTGTTTGCTTATGCTTTCGTAGATTTTCTTTCAATAAAGATCGGTATTTTTGAACTGCTTTTTGATAAGAAGGGCTCAAGGAACGAAAAGCACTGCTTGAATTCAATTCTAAAGCAAGTTTATTTAAATCTTCAGAAGAACATGCGCTATTTTTTTCAAATAATGCCTCTACTTGCAAAGCATGATTCATTAAGTCTTCAGCCTCCTCATGCCAAGATTGAATCTGCCTGACAGAAGCAAAAAGAAATTTTTTATTTCTTAATTCAATCCATTTTTTGGATAAAGAAGAGGCTTTTCTTAAGGTAAGACGAAGCATTTCTAGTTCTTTTAAATTCTTAGGAATAGGACAATGAAACTCTGATTCCATCCTTTGAAGATAACCTTGAATTTTTAAAAGCTTCTGTCTTTTTGATTCATAATCTTCAACTTGTTTTTGTAAATCCTGAATACTAAACTCTTGAAGTTGATTCTGATCAATGATCAATTTCATTTGATGCAACAAATTCAACCCTTTTTGCATTTCATCAAAAGAACTATAAAAACGAGGGTCTAGCTCCTCTTTCATACGATCCTTTAATAATAGCATACTTTTAAAGTCTTCCATAAAATCTGCAAGCAATTGTTCTTTACTCATTTGAATAAAATGCGTGATTATTTTAGGTTGAGCAATGACTTCAGACCATTTTGGACTTTGCGCCATCCATGCAAAAAGTATTTCCAAATGCTCTAAGGTAAATTTATCCAATACGCTAGAAAGCATAGGAATAGACTGTATTTCGATCCAAATTTTATGAAACTGAATACTGCCTAAACGCATCGTTCGGATGAAAGACTCTGTCTCTTTTTCTTCATGCTCAAAAGTCACAAAATGAAACCAAGGGTGCAAAGATGGCAAATTTCCTTGTAACGCTTTCAATCGCAATTGATCAAAAATCTTAGCTTGATTCAAATGAGCATTTAATTGTTCTCTTGAAAGTTCTTCCACCTGAAGCATTTCTAAATCTACTACCTGGGAAGCCAACTCAGGATTTTTATTTTTAAGCTCTAAATAGTTAGACAGCAATTCATGCAAAGACTTATCTGACTTACCAATTTTTGATTCCATCTGCGATAGGTACTTTTTGAAGGGAAAATCTTTGACAGAAGACTGAACGCACTCCATGGCACCTCATTTCTTAATAAAGTTCCTATCAGAAGTAACTCATGAATAACCTTGAAATTATTTTGAAACCCTTTCAAAAATAGTAGCAATACCTTGTCCTAGACCAATACACATCGTAGCAAGTCCTAAAGTGGCATTTTTGTTTTTCATTAAATACAATAAGGTCGTGGTAATTCTTGCTCCAGAACAACCTAAAGGATGCCCCAACGCAATAGCTCCTCCATTCAAATTCACCTTTTCTTCTAAAGCATCCCAAAGTTTCAAATCTCGAAGAACAGGAATGGATTGAGCCGCAAAAGCTTCATTTAATTCTATGAGTTGCAAATCCTGGATCTGCATTTTAGCTTTCTGCAAAACTTTCTGAACAGCGGGAACAGGACCATAACCCATGATAGAAGGATCGCATCCTGAAGTGGCAATCGCTTTCACACGAGCAAGAGGGCTCAGTCCTAATTGCAAAGCACGCTCTTCTGACATGACCAATAAAGCAGACGCTCCATCGGAAATAGCAGAAGCATTAGCCGCGGTAACTGTTCCATGCTTAGGATCAAAAACAGGCTTCAATTGAGCCATCGACTCTAAACTTGCATCAGATCGAATGACCTCATCGTAAGTGTAACTTTTTAGCATCCCTGACTCATCATGCCCCAGCATCGGAACGATCTCCTGAGAAAAACGTCCCTGCTTCCTCGCTTCCTCAGCCCTACGATGGGATCGAAAAGCAAAAGCATCCTGATCCTGCCTGCTAATACGATGCTTACGTGCCAAATACTCAGCTGTCAAACCCATATTCCCAGAAATCTGAGCAAAATACTTACTTGACTGAGGGTTGGGCTCAATTCCGTGCGTCATCGGAACATGCCCCATATGCTCTACCCCACCGATTACCATAACCTCAGCCTGACCACACCAAATAGCCATCGCAGCTGTATGAAGTGCCGTCATCGAAGATCCACAAAGACGATTCACTGTTTGTGCCGAAGCTGTATGGGGAATAGGACTCATTAAAGAAGCAAAACGCGCAATATTAAATCCTTGTTCCAAGGTTTGCTGGACACAACCCCAAATGACATCTTCAATTTCAGCGGGATCCACTTGAGGATTACGTTTTAAAAGCGATGTTATTAAAGAAGCAGAAAGCGTTTCTGCTCTCACAGAACGAAAAATTCCTCCTTTGGAACGCCCCATAGGTGTACGAACTGCATCAATAATTACGGCATGTCTCACTTGACTCTCTCCTGATTACGAAATGTTTCATAAATAGATCCAGAACCTCCTGCAACCTGAAGCAAAAAGGAACTGGGCTCATATAGTTTTCCTAGTGCACGATAATCAGAAGCTTTCTTGCAAAACTTATCTAACCCTACTTGTTCTGCATAACGAAATGCCCCTCCACGAAACACCGGAAAGCCTATTCCATAAATCAATCCTAAATCTGCTTCAGCTGGAGAACCAATCACCCCTTCTTCTAAACATCGAGTGCATTCAATCAACAAAGGAATCAAAAGACGATCGATGATCTGATCTTCAGGTAGCATTTTTCCTGGAGATAGATTCAAAATCTCATAACTTGCTGGATCTACTTCTTTTTGCCATCGCCCCCGCGAATCAGCACGGTATCGATAAAATCCATGAGATACTTTTTGTCCGAGCCTTTTTTGATCGAAAAAAAGATGCATAGCCATCGGACGATCTTCTTTCATACGATCAGGGTACTGCACTGCCATCACACTTTGAGCATGACATGCAGTATCCATCCCAATGACATCTAAAAGATGAGCAGGCCCCATAGGAAGACCCCAAGACTCCATACAAGCATCTATTTTTTGAAAATCCACACCTTCCCGAATTAACTTCATAAAAGCATTGAAATATGCAAAAAGAACACGATTGACAAAAAATCCAGCACAGTCTTGAACGACTAAGGGCACTTTTCCCATTTGCAAAGCATACGCTAATGCAGTGGCAATCGTTTGATCAGAAGACTTTTTTCCTCGAATAATTTCGACCAAGGGCATTTTAGGAACAGGATTAAAAAAATGCATCCCGCAAAATTGCTCAGGTCTTGCTAAGACTTCAGCAAGTCGACTAATGCAAAGAGTAGAAGTATTCGAGGCTAAAATAGCACCGAGCTTAACCTGGGCTTCTACTTCCATCAAAACTTTTTTTTTGACGGACTCTTGTTCTACCACAGCCTCAACAACAAAATCTGCGTGCTGAAAATCTCCATAAGAAAGGGTGGGATGAATCTGCATCAACACCTGCCCCATCTGTAAAGGTGTCATTTTCTTCTGAGATACCTTTTTATCTAAAAGACCCATCGCTTCTGCCATCCCAAGCTCTAAAGCCTTCGGATGAACATCCTTCATCAAAATCCCAACATGGTGCGAGGCTGATTGGTAGGCAATACCCCCACCCATAATACCCGCACCTAATACTGCGGCATTTTTTACCGGTAAACCTTCTTTTCCGTATTTTTTATTCTTTTTCTTCACCCATTGATCATTTAAAAAATGTCCCACCAAACAAGAAGCTTGCGGTGTTTTGGAAACACGAACAAAACCCTGTGCTTCCACAACCAATGCTTCTTGTTGCGTTAAAAAAGCCCCCCGCTCAATCACCTCTAAAGCCGCTAAAGGCGCTGGATAATGAGACCCTGCCTGAGCCGCAATACTTGCCCGAGCACTGGAAAATACCATCGTGGATTCTACTGGATTCAAACGGATCGGATCACGCTTTTCTTGCTGCTTACATCGAAAATCAAGTGGTCCCTGAGGCGCTTGCATCAACGTGATCAAAAATTGCAAACTTTTTTCTTTCAACTGATCAGATGCAATCACAGCATCCACAGCACCCACGCGAAGCGCCTGATCAGATGAGTAATGATTTCCTGTAGTGATCCATTCTAAAGCATTCTCTAAGCCAATCAATCGAGAAAGTCGTACCGTTCCACCCCATCCGGGAAAAATTCCCAGTTTCACCTCAGGTAATCCTACTTTTCCATCCACACTTAAAACACGATAAGCCGCACTAAGCGCTAACTCAAAACCCCCACCAAGCGCCAATTCATTGATGGCAACCACACTTGGAAAAGGAAGACTTTCTATTTGTGACAAAAGAACCTGCGTTTGCCTCAACCAATCTTCAAGCTCAGCATCTGATTTTTTAAAATGTGATGTAAACTCCGTGATATCAGCCCCCACCACGAAACTTTCTTTAGCGCTTGTCATCAAAAGACCCTGAACAGGATGACTCTGAATCAACCGAATCGCTTCCCCAAGCTCCTTCAACACAAGTGCGTTGACCTTATTGACACTTTCTTGCTTCAAATCCAGTTCTAAGTGGGCTACCCGAAAACCCTCTTCTTGTGTCACCCAACAACGAAGCGCCTGACCATCTAGTAACATACTCATCTCTCAGTTGTGTACTATCGCCTCCCTCATTGTCAATCTATTTAATTTTTATTCTTTTTTTGAAACTAGAAATCCTACTATTTTGATGGAAATAAAAGAGTTTTTCATTTACCCTCGTAGTCATGAAAGAATCATGGACCCTTTCTGTACCAGAAGCTCTTAATCGGTTGCGTCAGGAAAAGATCAATCTTTTAGATGTAAGATCGAGACAAGAATTTGAACAAACCCATCTACCGGAGGCTTTTTGTATTCCTTTAGATGAACTTCCCCAACGCCTTTCAGAGCTCGATCCTACCGAGAAGATTCTTATTTATTGTCATCGTGGCATTCGAAGTGCCCATGCTGTCTCTTTCCTCAGAGAACAAGGATTTCTCCATGCCTACCATATTGAAGGAGGACTTACCCAAATCACCCACTTTCTCTCAGAGCACAATGCCTGACACAAAACCGGTGCAAATCAACACATGGATCTACTCCAAAAACGACTCGGTACCCCCCCAAGAGAACTTCTGTCAAAAAAACATATTAGGAACTGTGGAAAACCCTATCCTCTTTTTATTGTGCCTATTCCTTCAGCTCAAATGACTTATCTTTCATGACAGGCTCATGAAAAACCTTTGCTTCATCCATTCCAACCACCTGCCATCATTCCGAAAACAGGAGCAAAAGCAAAGCACGCTCGATCTTCAGTGAAGCCTCCATCGAAGAATCTTGAGGATCGCAGAAACAACTTCCCTCTGGTCGTGAAACAGACAGCAATCGAGGATCTTCCCAAGAAAGGGCGCAACCAATGAGTTGAAAAGCACCCCCCACCGATAAAAAATACTTGACTTAATCTAGCGAATCTGAGAACAGCTTTTTTGTATTGAGGAGACTCAATCTAAAAAAAGTGAAATAATTCTCATTAAGCTTCAGTGAGGATCTCTCAAAAGGGATCCTCGCCGGAGTGGATTCACCCGCTCTCCAAAAAATCACAAATCACTCTGCACTACCCCTGCTGTCCTAATTCATAAGCTATACCGAACAAAAGGAAACCTGAGCAATACCCTCCCACTGCAGCCTTCCTCCTGTCTTCTCCATACTCTCTAAAGCTCCCCGTACGTAAACACCCTAAGATCACCAAATAGCAACTCTCCACTGATCAAAGCACGATGAGAAATCCTACTCGCTCAAAATCCACCCCTTTAGCGAATCCGAGAGCTAGTCTTGGAGTTGAAAAAACTCAATCGAAACCAGTAATAGGATCTCTGAAAAGGAATCCTCTGAAACCCTCCTGTCATAATGCCTGATGCTCCCGAAATCGTCCCAAAAGTACATCGAACACCCCAAAGCACAAATAGAATACCGCATCTTCAGTATGCACGAATCGAAACCACGGTATAAAATCCCTGCTAGCGAAACAGGCAACCACCCTGTCTCTCAGAAAAGCACCCAAAGATGGTCATAAAAAATACTTGACTTAACCTAGCTCATGTGAGAGTAGTCCTCTTAGTTGAGGAAACTCAACCAAAAAAAGAAATGATTTTCATTAAGCTTCAGCGAGGATCTCTGAAAAGAGATCCTCGCCGAGGTGACTTCGGTGAATGCTTGAAATAAAAAATTCCACATTCCATCTTCTACCTCCCTGCTAATACGCGTTCATCTTCTTCTGTTCCTCAAAACTAAGAGCACTCTGAGGTACAAAAGGAAGAGCGACCCTTCTTGTCTCAAATCATTGTCAAGTTTTTAAAATAGGGGGCGATAGGGTTCTGAGACATGAAAAATTGTAAAATTTCTTCAAAAAAACTTTAGAAAAAATGCTGAACAGAAGAAACACGATACTTCCATATGCGAAGAAGCTCTTGTATTGCTTGGAACAGGATCACAATGAATCCCCAAAAGACAAGAACAATAGCAAAAAGCACTCATCAGCGTTCAGACTCAGATAAGGTCGTGAGTTTCCTGAAAAGGGCTTTTGCCACAGGCGATCTCATAAACCCTTCCCTTGAAATCGGCTCCATCCAAACGAATGAATCTCCTAGAATACATGAAGTTAACTTTGCACGAACAGGCGAAAAATCGTCATGGGAAACCATTAAAAAAATATTGACTGAATGTAACGAACAAGAGGCATCCCGACCACCTAAAAAAACACTCATAAAAAATGCTTGACTGAATCTAGCAAATCTGAGAGAAGCTTCCTTAGTTGAGAAAGCTCAGTTGAAAATAAAGAAGTAGATCATCAAGCTTCAGCGGGGATCTCTGAAAAGAGATCCTCGCCGAGGTGACTTCAAAAAATATCATAAGGTCAATGCTCTTACCTGCCAAGATCCATCTTTTTCCCTAAAACTTAAACTGCACAAAAAAGCCAAAAATCTAAGACCTTTCAATCGCACTCTTTGTCCCGAAGAGAAAGTCCATGCAGAGAAAAGCACAGGCCCCCCAACTTCCCATCATCCAAGAACGCTGGTTGTAAAAGGGCCATCGAGTATTCTGAGAAAAGGCACGAGAATCAAGCGTATTTCACTGAAGACTCAACCCATAAATTAAGAATTGACTTCGTAGTTGAGTGGTATCCACTAAAAAGACAAATATTGAAGCTTCAGTGAGGATCCCTAAAAAGAGACCCTCGCTGAAGCGATAGGTTAGTGCGCAGTTCCTGTGAAAGAAAAATTCCCACAGGTAGTATAACTCCCTGAGCCGTAGACACCTTGCGTACCGGTACTCGTCAGTGAAGACGATATCTGGTTATTCGCAACGTTCAAGGACCCTGTATAAGTACATCCAGAACCCATGGTACTAGCACTTCCCATGGTCCCCAAACCCATAGTAGTACTCTGGGGTGTGAAACGAACGGTCACATTAGAAACGATATCTCCACTAGGAGTTCCTCCTGTGATCTGACCTGTTCCCAATTGTCCAGAAACGCTTCCAGAAACGACATTGCTTGCCTCCATCAAGCTAATACTCGCAGTGCCACTTCCTGGGTTAGTCCCCGTTCCATATGCAATGCTAGAACCAGCACCCATTTGGCCTGGCATGCTATAGCTCATCGTTCCTGTATACGTTCTGTTATAATTCATCCCACAACCTGAGTGCATGACAAACGCAAAAACCATCAGCATCATTTCTCTTTTTCTCATAAAAAAACTCCCATTCCTTGAGTTCAAGCACGAACTAAAACGTGCATCTGTTAGATGAAGCTCCAACAGACATAACGCCTTGAGCAATTTCTATGCCTCTTACCATCGATTCAAAAGTTCTGAAAAACAGAAAAAAAAAGGAGAAACCTTCAACAAGTGTCTTTAAAATAAACACTCGCAAGCTTAAACTGTGGTAGTGTGAAGCCATGATAACAGTAGAGGCATACCAAAAACAGCTGGAAGCAACGTTTAACCGCATTGAAACCGCTTTAGAAAAGGTAGATGCGGATGTCTTAGAGTGCGAACGCTCCTCGGGGGGACTGACGCTCGTGATCCAACAAAAAATGCGCTCTATTTTAAGCGCACAGCCCTCATTGCAGGAGCTTTGGCTTGCTATGGCCTCAGAAGGTCGGGCCTACCACTTTCGTCTCACCGAAGAGGGGACATGGTTGGACACCAAACAAGACTTAGAACTCCTCGGGTTGCTCAAGGAGTATTTTCAAAAAAAATTAAACCTCAGTCTTGAATTTTAGGAAGCTTCCACTGAGGACAGGGGGAAGGGGACTTTTTTTTACTCATCCTGCACGTACAAGACCTAAGCAAGCCTAGGTTAAGCCATCGAATTCATCACGGTACATCACCCGCACTGCCCTCCCACCGATACCAAGTGCCACCTCACCACGAAGCATCGCCATGAGTTCTTTTCCTACCAAACGAGCCGCATCTGCCGTAAGAATGCCAAGTTGCACCAGTTCTTCTTCCTTCTGAATATCAGAACGAATCAGAGATAAGAGGCTTGAGGCTTGAAAAAGATGTTTGGCTGCAATCTGATGCTTTTCTGCTAAAAAACCCATGTAGTAACGCAAAAGATCCATCATCTTACTTTCTTCTGGGGTAGGAGAGGTGACTTGAGAACGACTCAGCTCCACAGGAAGAGACGATCGCAGTCCTTTTTGAATGGCTTGCAAAATATGCTCACCGCTTTTTTTGAGCTCCCCTTTTTTCAGACCCCGAAAAGCCTCAAGATGCCTGAGTGTTTGAGGTCTAGATTCAGCAAGATCTAAAAGGACACGATCTTCCGCAATCCACTTGCGAGGAACATCTAAAGCTCTCACCCGATGCTCTCGCCAATGCACTAACTCAAAAAGCACCGGATAAAGTTGCTCCTTGTGCTTTTTGGATGCAAGCAGGCGCTGAGTAATCCCCTCCACATCCATCTGGTATAACCGAGGATTCTCCGAAAGACCTGAAAGACGCAATGCCCAGAGTTTTCTCCCTAACTGGTCTAACTCATTGAGTAAGCAGGAAGCAAGCTTGACTAAATACACCACATCCGCATGCGCATAATCAAGCAGCTGTTCAGGCAAGGGTCGCAGCGACCAATCCGTTCGGGCATGTCCTTTGTTCAGATGGACTGCCAGGGTTTTTTGTAAAAGAGAAGCAAGCCCGATACTATCCCCATACCCACATAAAGAAGCAGCAACCGCTGTGTCCAAAGAAGGAGAGGCAATCGCCTGAAAATTAGTGTACAAGCACTCCTGATCCCCTTGAGCTGCATGAAATATTTTGAGAATGTTAGGATTTTCAAAAATATCCAATAAAGGACGAATCCCTGCAGGATCCTTTTGCTTAAAAAAACAGGCATCAAATAACCACGATTCTGTGTCAGTTGCAATCTGCAATAGCTGGATGCCAGGGAAAAAAGTAGATTCCCGAATGAACTCAGTATCTACTGCAATCATTGTCTCTGAAGATAGCTGAGCTGCAATCTGAGCTAGCTCATCTGCTTGTTGAATTAAATGCGGATGTTTTTTCATAAATTTAAAAATTTCATGGTAAAAGTCACACTGATAGTCAATATCTAAAGGACGCATTTAAGCGCAAGCCAATTTTCACAAGAGGAGATTATGGCAGACGAAGCTTTTCTGCAAAAGCAAGTGGCCCGAAGACGAACTTTTGCAATCATTTCTCATCCAGACGCGGGAAAAACTACCCTCACGGAAAAACTCCTCCTTTATGGAGGAGCCATCCATCTGGCGGGAGCAGTACGGGCTAAAGCCAACCAACGCCATGCCACCTCCGATTGGATGGAAATCGAGAAACAACGAGGTATCTCCATCAGCTCAAGCGTCCTTCCTTTTGAGTACCAGGGAACTCAAATCAATTTATTGGATACCCCAGGGCACGAGGATTTCTCAGAAGATACCTACCGCACTTTAAATGCAGCAGACGCAGCTGTCATGCTTATTGACGCAGCCAAAGGAGTAGAACCTCAAACACGCAAGCTCTTTGAAGTCTGCCGCAATAGATCCCTACCCATTTTTACCTTCATCAATAAACTAGATCGCCCCAGTCGTAATCCCTTCGATTTAATTGATGAACTTGAAAAAATACTGAGTATTCGATCATTTGCAACGAATTGGCCGGTAGGGTTAGGAGATCAATTTCGGGGTATTTACGATCGCATCGATCATGAGCTCTTGCTTTTTCAAAGACAAGAAGAAGCGAATGCGAAAGGGCAGATTGCTGCTCAAAAAGTGACAGGCATCGATGATCCTCGGGTGCTCACTTGGATGCATCGAGCAGAAGACCATCCTGAGCAAGTCCAAGAGCTTCACCAAAAATTGAAAATGGAACTCGAACTCTTAGAACAAGCGGGGGACGCTTACGTCCATTCGGAAGTCTTAGAAGGAAAACTCACTCCTATTTTTTTTGGAAGCGCTATGAATAACTTTGGCGTTCAAAAATTTTTAGAAAAACTCATCCCTATGGCTCCTCCTCCTTCTGCTAGAAAAACTTCTCAAGGAACGATCGAGCCTACCGATTCCCGGTTCTCAGGTTTTATTTTTAAAATTCAAGCGAATATCGACCCTTCTCATCGAGATCGAGTCGCTTTTTTAAGGGTGTGCTCAGGGCATTTTTTAAGAAATATCGAAGTATTGCATCCTCGCTCAGGCAAAACCCTCAAACTTTCTAAACCCTTAGAGCTTTTTGCACAAAAACGCATTCTTTTAGAAGAAGCTTGGCCAGGAGATATTGTGGGACTACTCGATACCAATGCAACCTTGCGCATTGGAGATACCTTGTGCCAGGGCAAGGGCATTGAGTACGAAGCCGTCACGCGGTTTTCTCCGGAACACTTTGCAAGCATTCAGATCTTAGACCCCATGAAACGCAAAGCCTTAAAAAAAGGACTCGATCAGCTTGCAGAAGAAGGTGTTATTCAACTTTATCAGCAAAAAGGCTTAGGCGACAAAGCTCCCTACTTAGGAGCAGTAGGAGGATTACAATTTGAGGTCCTGCTTCATCGACTCAAAACAGAGTACAATGTCGAAGCAAAGATCCAACCATTAGCCTACGCTCATGCTCGCTGGGTAGAAAATGTCAATCTCGAACGCTTCGAAGGCAGAACAGACACACAGATCGTTTTAGATCGAGATGGATGTGACATAGTCTTGTTTCAAACGGACTGGACCCTTCGCTTTGCAGAAGAAAACAACCCTGAAGGACGCTTTTTAAAAGTAGCGCCTTCGGCAAAATATTGACGAAAAGCGTTCTTTTTTCCTTGAAGCTACCCTTTGTCCGAAAACTAATGCATAGGGTAAGCTTTCTTTTTTAAAGCACGCTTACTACGACGCACAGCAACTTTATGAGGTGCAGGTGCGGACGCTCGTTGATCAAGATTTCTTTTACGGTGTTTCACACTGAGTTTTTTTCCCATCCGCGACCAATACCATGAATACACCGATTTGAAAACTGCGATTACCGGGTTTTTCTCTTCCCTCTATTCAATAGCAATTCACATGATAAACTCGTATAAGGAGGCGTGATGACCACTTTTTTGCACCAGTTAAAAAACTGGGAAAAAGAACAACCTGACTGGATTGCTCAGTCTTTTAAATCTCAGGGGGTTTGGAGACCTATTACCGTCAAAGCATTCTGTGAACGGGTTCACTGGATTGCTCTGTTCTTAGAATCTCAGGGAATGACTTCGAAGGATATTTTGACCCTTTTTTCGTATAATAGTCCTGCCTGGGTGCATACAGACTTAGGTGCTTTACTCCTCGGAGCAAAAACTGCAGGGATCTATCCGAATGCGTCTCCGAAAGATGTGAGCTTTGTCTTAGACCACACAGAAAGCCGTTTTTTAGTCATTCAAAATCAAAATTACCTGAAAAAAATCCAAGCGACCCCGGAAGGAGCAAAGCACCTGAATCGGCTCAAGCTCATTTTGGTATTAGACCCTCAAGGCCCCCTTCCACCCCAGGGGATCTCTTACGAAGATGCCTGCCAGCAGGGACAAATGCTTGCCTCTCAAGGAAGATCCTACGAGCAGTACCTGGAAAATCTCGACCCTCATGCTCCCGCCTTCATCATTTACACCTCAGGTACCACAGGCAAACCCAAAGGAGCCCTGCTCTCCCATGACAATTTTATAGCTACCATCCAATTAGGTATTCAATTTTGGGAACTCAAAGTTCCTCAACAACAAAAAGACCAGGGGCGTATTTTTTCGTTTCTCCCTCTTTGCCATGTCGCAGAAACAATCCATAATTTAGGCGCAGGTATTTTATTGAAGCATACTGTTTATTTTTGCTCAAGTTTTGAACAGATCTCCTCAGAGCTTCCTGAAATCCAACCCACCCTACTACTCTGCGTCCCTCGCATTTGGGAAAAAATGATGGAAGCGGTCCTCAGTAAGACCGCTCAAAAAAAAGGAATAGTGAAAAAATTGATACTATGGGGGTTAGCGGTGGGCTTCCAACTCAGAAATCAAGCGCTTTTCACAAAAAAATTAACCTGGGCAGAGTGGATCAGGTACCAATTAGCCCAAAAACTCGTCTTAAACCCGATTAAACGCGCGCTTGGTCTTCAAAAAGCCACTTTACTCGTATCAGGAGCCGCTCCTTTAGCACCTAGCGTAAAACACTGGTTTCAAGGCTTAGGATTAGCGATCACAGAAGACTTTGGTCAAACAGAATCTACAGGCATCATTTGTATGACCAAACCAGGAGAGAATACAGGTAATGTCGTCGGACGCCCTGTCCCAGGATTAGAAGTGAAACTAGCAGAAGACGGAGAAATCCTCACCCGAGGGGTGCATGTTTTTAAAGGCTACCTCAAAGACCCAGAAGCAACATCAAAAGTCCTTCAAGATAACTGGCTTCACACGGGCGATTTAGGCGTTTTTGATACACAAGGCTCTCTTCGTATCGTAGGACGTAAAAAAGAAATTTTAAAAACTTCAGGCGGAAAAATGGTAGCTCCGATAGCGCTTGAAGAAGAAATCAAGCAATGCCCCATGGTAAGCCAAGCTTGTGTTATCGGAGACGGTCGCAAACACTTATCAGCCTTACTCACCTTAAGTTCCACAGGACTCCAAAACATCCCCCAACCCAGTGATCCCATCATCACCGTTGCTGACGTCCTTCGTCCCATCCAAATGCATATCAACAAACTCAATGCAAGTTTAAGCAGCTTTGAGCAAATTAAAAAATTTGTCGTTTTAGCCAAAGAATTTTCTATCGAAGCAGGAGAAATTACACCTACACTCAAATTAAAACGCAAGGTGATCGAAGACCATTACCAGTCCGTGATAGAATCCATCTACGCTTGAAGTCTTTGAAATGGGTCACTCCCTTAGCTCTACGTCCATAGAGAAAAAATCGTTTTAATTGATTTCTGTCTAGATGATTTAACACAGGAACCATTGCTTTTTTTCTAGAAGAGAATTTTTTTGGACGTTCGAAGGCGTTGCCATATTCTTGAGTATCTAAATTATCTTTTTAACATGACAATAACATCCACGAGAGAAACTGACGAAGAATGAAAAAGGGCTCTTTTATAAATAAAAAAAAAGCTATTCCTTGCGTCTTTTATTATCTATTTTAAAAAACATAAAACAGCTAAAATCTTATTCCAACAGATCAATTGAAGTGAATTTTTTCCTTCAG
>Ga0208504_1000054_pt1 | contig 30583 bp, 46 predicted proteins | sample CryBogCBH05Oct08_FD_184595 | JGI IMG/M metagenome (GOLD analysis project Ga0208504, IMG submission 184595) | Freshwater microbial communities from Crystal Bog, Wisconsin, USA - CBH05Oct08 (SPAdes) | ecosystem: Environmental > Aquatic > Freshwater > Lake | place: Crystal Bog, Wisconsin, USA...
CATTATTGCTGTCTCTGGTGCAGCATCTTTTATCTTTTTAAATTCATCAGTCCAATCAACGCCTTTAATGTTGCTATCAAATTTACTAGCAGCCCATTGAAACGTTGGTTCTACTAATTGTTGTGCAGTTGTAATTGCACCTAATGCACCAACTTCTACTGCAAAGTTAGCTGCAAGTCTGCCACTTGTGCTACCTATATTGGTAAGCAAATTGGTTAGACCTGGTACTTTACCTTCTATAAAGTTTCTGCTTACAAACTGTAATGCAGTATCTGGAACCGCAGCAGCAGCACCTACTAATGCTGCCTTATCTCCATCCATTCCAGATTCACGTAATCTGCGAGAGTTAGCACCTGTACTTGCAGAATATGCTAATGCAATACCGCCAGCATTAGATAACGCTGCGATTCTTGGTAACATATCAGCAGACTTTAATACTGCTTCACCAATCAAACTAGACGACTTTGCAGGATCTACTTTGCCTGTAAGTACATCTTGTATCTGATTCTTAATATCGTTTTCTTTATCTTCTTCTCTATATGCCTTGTTAATATCAGATTTAGGATCTAATGCTTCAGGCATAGCTATTGGTGCAAAAAGTCTAGATAGCTGGCTAAATCCTTCAGCAGCATCTACACCTAATTGACCTATACCACGTTCTAAACGTTCTGATACTTTTTGCTCAAATCCTTTTGCTTGTGGTTTAATTCCACGAGAAGCTACAGATAAAACAAACGGAATATTTTCTTTAGGTACGGTTTTAAGATTAGTTACAAATTCTTCGTATGCTGCTTCAGCTTCTTTTTGTTTATCTGGAGCAACACCATTTCTAGCTAATTCAAAATACCTTCTACCTGGATCTATAGCAGCACCATACTTTTGTGCATTATCCTGAAAGTTCTTCCAAGCATCAGATGCAAATTGCTGATACTTATCTACGTGCTCTGGATCGTAACCATCGTGACCTTCAAGTAACTTTTGTTGTGCAGCGTAAGCATCTGAAAAGTTAGATGTTTTAGTAAATTGATCTGCCATGCCATGAGCCATCTCATTAAGCATGATGTTTTCATTCTTTTCTTGTTTTAATTTACTTTTAGCTAAACCAAAAAATGTATCGCTATCAACGTGATCCATTTTAAATACCTGCTTAGAATAAGCATCTTGATACAAACCAAGATGATCTGATACTTCTTGTACAGGTTTGTTAAAACGATCAGCTAAAAATGAGGTTGCAGCTATACGGCGTTGCAACGTTCTTGGCATACCAGTTTGCGATAGATTTTGTTTTATTCTATTTCTATCATCTGCTGGTAATTTTGCAGCAAATTGATCGCCTTCTTCAAAAAGGCTATCCATGTTTTGCTTATAAGAATCTGGAAGATCAGTCTCGTTTGTCGTCATAACCTGTTACTTCTCCAGAATCTTGTTTAATTGCTCTACCTGTATCTTTACTAACAGGCATTATAGAATTTACAGTAGCAGGTGATGCAGATTGTGTATCAACAAATTCTATCTGTTGTTGTACAGTTGCACTAGGATTTTGTTTTCTAAATTGTTCTAAATTAGCACCAATAATAGAAAAAGCCTTTGCTGCATTTCTAGCTTGTGCTTCATTTGCTGGTTTGCCTTTGACCATCGATATGTTTCCAAGCAATCCTTTGTTATAAATCGCAGAAAGATATTTAGTAGCAGCAACTCCGTTTTCTGTAGAATCAGGTTTCTGATTATACATTTTGTTTAATTGTTGTCTTAGAAATTGTTGTTCGCTACCAGAGTATGCAAGTAACTTTGTGCTTAATTCAGCAAAGTTTGTATTCTTTGGATCATCTTCCCTTGAATACATATTAATCTGTGTAAGCAAATCAGCATATTTAATTTGGTGATTTGGATCAGGAGTTAAGCGATTACGTTCTTGTTTAATGTACTTTGCTTCACTGGCTTTGATAACGTTGCTTTTAACTAAGCCATCTATTTCTTTATCGCCTACAACTTCACCTGATTGCATACGCTTAATAATATCGTCTGTTTGCTGTACACGATATTTGTTGGCTGCAATTTCTGCTTTGTTAATTAACTGTATTCTATCAGATGGCGACATCTCAGGTAGATTTTTATATACCTTAAATCCATCTTTATCTTTAACATCGTTACCGTCTTTATCTTTTACGGTTTCTTTTAACCAATCTACGCTTTCTATTGGTTGTTGATTAATACGAGCATCAGTCATGTTTCTGTATGCCGTAGTTTTAATATTTTCAAATTCAGATTCTTTTTGTTCTTTTGATAAAGCGTGATTATCTACAGCATACTGTAATGCTGCTTCAGCAGATGTAAGATCACCTTTATTTGCATAAGATTGTGCAGTAGTTAAAGCGTGTAATTTAGTGTTACTTGCTTGCTGAAGTAATTGACCCATTTTTACTTCGCTGCCTGTTTTTACATTCCAAAGCTCAAGTTTGTTGGTCAGTAATTTTCTCGTTTCATTATCAATATTGGGATCAGATAGAACTTGGTTTTTTGTAATTTGAACCATTTGTTCATGCTGATTTTCCCAATCATTAGAATCTGGCATATCTTTCAGTTTTGCTCTGAAATCATCCATATTCCTAGTCATAGCTATATCCGCTTTGAATACAGCATCTGCCTGTCTATTTTCTTTGATTTTTTGACCTACCTGAGAAAACAAATCACTTGCTGTTGCACCTGCACCTGCGAGCAATTTACCAGAGGCCATTGCAGCTTCACGAAATGGGCCAGCGTCAATCTTAACACCTGATGTTGGTGTTTGAACTTCAGATCCTTGTACAATAGGTAAAGCCATAAAATCAACCTCCGCCTCCTGTTTCCATTGCACTGTATGCTTCTGCTGTATCTGGTACTCCACCGCCAGCAGGTGTACCTGCACCTAAACCACCACCAAAAGCCATAAATGCCATACCTGCCATTTTAGCAGCACCGTCTATTAAGGCTAAATTACCAGCAGTACGATCTGCTTTAGCACGAGCTTGACCTTCAGCAATACCAATAGCTGCTTGTGAATATAAAGACTGTTGTTTCTGTTGTGCGTTAACGTATTCTTGTTGGATCTTTTGTTCCATACGACCTGCGTTAACTATCTGTGCATGAAGTGGAGATGCAGATGTTGATAGCACACCTGCTGCTGCATAAGACGCTGCCTGTTGTGAAAGATAAACTGCATCTTCCTGACGCTGCGTGCGTATGTTTTGCAGTGTATCTAAATCTATCTGTTGTGCTTGTACACGATCAACTTGAGCGTTGTGTTGTGCAGTTGCTATATCTACGGCTGCTGCCGACCGACTAGCTTTATATTGACCGTATGCACTTATGCCAGTAGCTACGGCTGAAGCTCCTGCAAAGATTGCTGGTAATGCTGGTGCTATAGGCATAATTATTTAGGACGGCTTTTTCCGTAAGTTACATGAGGTTCGCCTTGTAAATCAATATAGCCATCTTTAGCCATGATTCTGGATTCCCCCGAATTAGGTTTAACAAATGATAATACGCAGGGACTACCATTGTCCCATGCAATTTTCTCTAAATGAGAGTAAAGTGCTTTTACTGCTTTAACTAAATCCTTTGATAATTTTGCTACAGGATTAGTCGTGGTAAACTCAATTACTGAGATGCCACCAATTACACAATAAAGAAAACTTGCTGCTACTGGGTTGCCATCAACTTCAGCAATAAAACCAGTTGCAGGTAAAAATACTTCTGGAGGCATAACACCAACGCCATGAACTTCCCACCATGACCTGATCATGTTGTAATCTTCTGAACTGTAAGGTCTAATGGTCATGGCGTAGCTATTACCTCGTACTTAATAATAACGGCTAATACGGTCAACGGCAATGCGTCAGAACCTGTAACTATGATAATAGGGTCAGTATCAGGTGTCAGGTTTAACTGAGGCGTTATACGTATATCGGTAGGTGTACTGATAAAATTAGACTGTGGGCTAGCAAATGGATTAGCCAAGTTACCATAAGGTATAGGTACTGGTAAGGCTAAATAACCGCCATAAGGCTTCCAGTTGGTAGGATCTGAAGGCGGTGGTACTGCACTAGCTACCCCAGTGGTTATAACCTGATAATAGACCCCATTATAGCTAACTTGTGATCCTTGGCTATAAGGTTGTAGGCTAATCCAAGCTGCTGGGCCAGATGCTTTGTTTGCTATGTTACCGCCTAAACTGTTCCAAACCCTTATAAATACATCAGAGATTTGCTTTACAAGCCCTTGAGTGTTGCCAGCCCTAGCATCACTATCATAACGCATAGCTTGGGCCGTATAAGTAATAGGAAGGCCAACGTTGACCACGCTAGGACTTGTAGCGTATGGAATCGTTATTGTTCCATAATCAGAACTTGTATAACCCACCTGTATGGGTCCAAAAGCATAACCATCTGCCAAGCCCACAACCCAACGACCAGCAAGGTTCCCAAGGCCAGAAACCACGTTTGACACATTGTTTGTGACTGTGATTCCTGAGTCCACGTAAAAGGCATCACTAACATTAGCCACTGAGTTATTTGGTGCAGAACTCCATTCTTGCTCCCAGTTGTTTGGGTTGATTCGTTCAATGTAGTTTTGTCCATAAGTATATGGAGCTACGCCTAACCAATTAGTATGATCGTGATCTGGCGGTGTATTAGATTGTACCGAGTAATTAGGTGCAGGAGCTATACAAACATAGTTATTGCCGTTATAGCTTACCATGTTGTTAAAGGCATAAACATCACGGTTAGAATAATAACGTGTGCCATTATTCCAAAGCGGTGGTGTAGTATAACGATTAGCTACTACCCAGACTTCATCGTCTGCATATCCTTTACCGTAAACAACAGCAACTGATTGAAAACCAACGTCAGGTGTATTAAAATCAGGAGTATTGCTATTAGTACCTGTAGTATGCCTATGCCAGCCAAATACATTTTGCTCCATTTCATAGGTCATACCGCATAGCTGACCTTGCTGTGTAACAGCCCATAACTCGCTTTGACCATGCCACATTGGTTGATAGTCTAGCTGTACTATTCCTGTATTAAATAAATGACTGGAATAAGTAGTTAGGCTTTGGCTCATGTATTTCTCAGTATAAACCGAGAATAACATCTGCCTTATTTGATTAGCCTGACGTTGTAGGAATAAAACGCCATCACCTACGACTAATGGATTAACGCCAAAAATAGAACCCCATGTGGAATGTTCTGTAGCTGAAATTGATGTTGGTGTAATAGCACCACCTGTAGATGAACCAGCAGAACCAGCACCGCCATTGACTACCCATTCAGCACCAGAGAATCCTGCAAATAAATTGTTTTGTGCTACAAGCCAAACTATAGGACCACGACCTGGTGCGTTGAGATCAAATGCAAAAGAATCTGTAGCTTGTGTTTGATCACCTAGAGCGAAATTTTCAATGTCGTTGGTGACGCTGCCCCATATACGTTGCGGTTGGTAGGCGGACGAGGCATATATAATGCGTTGCTGATATGAGGCAACTGCCTGTGGGTATCCACGATAGTCCGACCAAGCACCTTCGCTCCAGTATTCTGTAGTTGGACCTTCTGGGGACCAATGAGTGCTGTCGGCTGGAGGGACCGTGCTGCTCGTAACGTTGGAAATACAGACGAAGTTTTGAGAGCCATAATTGACTACAGTACCAGTAGTGTAAGCAGTACCAGATACCCATAATGCAGCTAGTGGTGCGTTATCATAAAGCTGCTGAATTACATTAGCTGTAGCCGTATATGGTCCTGTAACACCTGTAATTTGAACTAAACCATATAAGAACCCATCTTCAGCTTCTAATACGATACGTGGGTTTGTAGCACCTGCTGTTGTAGGTGCACTAGAACTTAAAACATTAATTCTAAATAAAGCAGGTTCTTGTGCCGTACCTGTAATATCTACGTTACGATCAGATGCACCAGATACGCTACGTACTGCATCCCATGTTTGACCGCCATCCATCGATCTTTCGATGTTAAATTGTGCGTTCCATACGCCGTATGTGTGTGCTTCCCAAGCACCATAGATTTCTATTTGCTGAGAATAACCTATAGGAAACGGTGCTGAAGGTGTTGATGCGTCTATTTCAACAGATGATGAACTACGAAGTGTAGCAATTTGCCAATAAGAATTAACATGGCCTTGATTGCTACCACTAGGAGCTTGGAATATAGTTACTAATTCCCAAAGCCCAGCAGCTAAATCAGCAGGAAAACTTGGCGATGAATTGTTTTGTATTAAACATTGATAGATATTACCGCCATTAGAAACGGTATTGCCTACCTCATAAAAATTATATGAAGTCCAAGCTGGTGCATTAGCCGTTAAAGTAATAGCACCACTGGTTGAACTTGCTGTTAAAGTAGTCTGATTTGCGTTCTGATCTAACAATGCAGGCGTTAAAAACTGCACTTCTTTCATTACCCAATCAGTATCTGAATAACGTGTCAGACTATAAACTGGGTAATCAGGATGCGTAATATACATTACGTCATTAACCTGACAGAAAGCTAACTTCCAAATATCTGTTGAATATGGAGAGGCAGTTAAACCAATGTTATTAGTCGTGTATGATGCCTGATATGGTGAAGGAACTTCTAAAATAGTCTGCTGAATAAAACGACTTGGCTGGTAAACAGGATCTACAGGAGCATAACCAGCAATAGTAACATAATAAATTAAACTATTAGTTGGTGATGTAATATAAGAACCTGCTGCGTATGCAGTAGATTGTCCTGCTGTACCAGTTCCTGTACCTGCGTTAGTTGCAGTAAAGGCAATACCAACTGTGTTACTAGCAGCACCACACAATGTAAAATCGGTAGTACCTATTGATTCAATTACGTAAACTACACCTACGTTGAAGTTACCTGCGGTGATTATTGTATCAGCAGGGTCTGCCCATACTGGAGCAGAGCTTACGTTAACTTGCTGACCGTTGCTATAAAAACGTATGTATTCGTGACCAAATTCTAAAATGAATGTTGTGTCAGGACTATAGATAAACTTTTCAAGCCTTGTGGCATAATTGGTAATTGTTGTTACGCCACCAACTGTATGCGAATATGAACCAGATTTAGCAGCAGCAATAAACTGTGTCCCAGGTCTCCTAGTGACTGGTCCCTGTTTATAAGGGATCATGTTCACCATCTGCCTAGATGCTGCTCTATATTTCTCTTGGTCAACTCGTGCGTCTAGCTTTGGGCTAAACTCACCACCAGCGAAACTAATTTGGCTGTCGATTGATTTAGCCATTGATAAAGTACCAGCGTGCTGCAACGAAGCGTGAGGAATTTACAGGAGTGAAACGTACAGGCAATCTTTCGCCTGCGTTCTTGGTCATAGCATGAGACAATGTTTGCTTATAAATAGCGAGCATTGCTTCTTCCATTCTACCGCCATCTTGACGTAATGGTGTAGCAATATTTGAAGCTAGTTTATAAGTAACACAATCTACAAAAAGTGGATCCCAACGTGTAGTATCTTGATTGTTTGATACGTACTTAATTGAGGTCTGTTGAGTATTTGTGAATATTAACTGACCGTTAATTTCATACTCATCTGAATCCATATTACCATAGGTTTCATCGTTTGATCCTTGGTTTACTGAATCAAGTAATATGAAGTCACTAGGAAGAGCGAAAGCGTAAGGCCAACCACTAGGATAACTGGATCCGTCTGGATACCCACCGAACGCATTGTAGTCTGGGTAGTCCGCTTGGACGAGAACACCTGTTGTAAGATCGTTAGTAAAATTACCTGTCGAAGTGTAAGCGTACTCAGTAGTGTAAATGGCGTTGCCATAAGATAAATAAACGTTGGCAGCGTATGATGTATAAGGTGCCCAAGGTATTGATGGAGGCGTTGGTGCTGTAGATGGTAAAGGAAGCTGTGGCACTTCATTTAGTACCGCAGTCGTAAGCAAACAATTCCAACGAGTAGCACGAGCTACTGACTCAAATGCTATTTGAAAATTACTGTTACAAACAATCGCAGACGGATTGGTAAGATCGGTAAGTGATTGGATAGATTGTGCACCAATCTTTGCTAAAGCTAGGTTAGCAATATCCGTAGGTGATAATGTTGTAAACATAGAAAGTAAAAAGCCCGATAGTCACGTCGCCACAACGCAACTATCGGGCAGGTTTTAATTACGTCAAACCACTAACCCAATTAGTTATTGGCGATTGTATCGAAGCGGAAGGCGATTGTAGCACCTGCTGCTGGAGTGACCAGAGTAGATACTAAAGCCTGTAGCCAGCAATCTTCTGATACGTAGTAATTTGTCTGACCGTTCAGATTACCACCGTTTGAAGATACATTAGCGTTAGCTGATGCAATGCTTACAGCAGTTGAATAGCGTGAGCTATTTGCTTGCCAGTGTGTTGAATCTGAGTGAGGAGCAGTCGAACCACTTACGGCAGAGATACATGTATATGTTGCATAAGCTGGAGTAGCTGTTGCATCTAATACTACTGCACCTACTGCATACGAAGTGCCTGATACCCAAGTTGGAGCTTGGATTACGACGTTCGTATTTGGAAGGACCATTGGATTTACGATAGGTAAAGTTGTTACTAAACCTTGATCGTTATCGCCGATTGCTACGGTGAAAGTCGCACCAGGAGCTGTTGCACCTGTTGAGATATGACCGTTAGGGTCAAGAGATTGACCCGAGTTTAACAATGCAATGTTGATGATGTCGCCAGCAGCTTCACTACCTGTCATTGTGTAGACAGCAGTGATTTTGCTTAGACCTTCAAGCGTTGGATTGTTTTGTGTGCCAGGTTGAGGAGTTAACATTCCAAGACCTGATTGGCCTGGGAAGTTTACGCCTTGTTGCTGATTTGTTGCTACGTCTGTGTACCAGATAGCCATGTTAGTTATCTCCTATGTTAAGGGTTATACGGATTCGTCGCAATTTACTTGGACGACACCCTTTTCTTCTAAGCGAGTAGCATCCATTAAAAGTGCAGTACGCACTTGAATTGCATGGCTTTGCATTGGAAGAATATCGATGTGTGTACGTACATCTTCGCCAATACCCATTAAGAGGAAGTCTTTTTGGTAAGCGACGCAGGTACGGATTGTTGTTGAACCAGCTTGGTAAGGAACCAACTGAGTACGAACGAAATGGAAGCCCATGAAGTCACGGATCATACCGTCACGTAGAGCACGCACATCGTTATAAAGTACGCTGTTAACTTGATCAACGTTTGTGATTAAGTTGTTTAATTGCTTTGCAGAATAAACAAATACACGGCCCTCTTCTTTAACGTCATTGCTATCCATGATATAGGATGTTTGCGTTAATTTAGCGAGCTGTAAACCTGAGTTTGCAGAGCCTGATCCATAAGTAACACCAACTTGCTGTGTTGAAGGCAGCGTTGTAGCTGTTGTTCCTTGAGCACCAGTATAGTTTGTGCCTAATAGAGCATTGATAAGAATAATATCCTTCTGTCTGTTAGCAGCGATAGCGTGTTGCTTTGCTGTTGGAGACTGTGGGTCAGGGAGCTGACCAAGAAGGATATGATCGAAGTAGTCGATCCAAGTTGTTTTATCGTAAGGACGAGGACGTACCCAACGGAAAAACGTAGGAATGTCAGATGGTTCACTCTTTTGAGCACGAGCAGTGATCTGACGCAGAGCGTAAGATTGATCACCGATTTGATCGTATCTCTTTTGATTACCATTTACATTGTCTGAAGTGTACATCCCTGCGAGACGGTGATCGACCTGTTGGGCCATGATTTCACGCCAAATGTCGTCGAACGCTGTCTCGTAATGGGGAGGTAGTGAGAATATTGCACCAGCCATGAGAGTATTATAATTGAGGTTTTGTACAGCGATATGCCGTACGGATTGTACGTTCGCTCCTCGGTTGTCCCAAATGGGATCGATCATCGAACACTATTGTTCGACAAATGATCGGGTCAGCTTTCGCTGGTTCTCCTCTGTTCGTCTTTGGGCATAAAAAAGCACCTGACCGTTAAGTCAAGTGCTTAGTATCATGAACTAAAGAAACAGATTATATAGCAGTTGTACGGCTTGCTTCGTTCCAAGTTGTGCCATCGCTACAGAAAGTAACAAGAATAGCTTTTGATGCCGTTCCTGTGACTGTTCCTGTAACACGGAAACCTGTTGAGAAAGTAATTGTACGTGCTCCAGAAGAATCGTTGTTAATTTGAATAACAAGACGTGCACCAGCTTGTGGTACGTATGCAGCAGTTAATGTTGAGTTACCAACTGCTGAAGTCGTGTTAATAGCAATAAAACGTGTGCTCTGTAAGTATGGTGCTAATTCGATTGAAGAAGCATAAGTAGGAGTAATACCAGTTCCTGATACGCCTGCTACGGTTACTCCAGAACCTGTGATCTGTGCTGTAAAGTCTGGATTTGGTGAAAATGCTGTATTTTGTGCCATGTTGTAAGTTGGGGGACGAGGGTTAACTTAGGAGATGTTCTGGTATTGTCAATGCCTCACCATCAATAACACCATTGATATCACGTAAGCGACCACAGATAAACATATTACCCTCATAAATAAATTTCTCACCCCATGATTCGGACACATGAATAATGCTTCCGACAGGTGCCATTTCTTTAGATAAGGGTCCAGATCCTACTACAACGCATCTAAAATGCGTTCTTAGTGCTTGTTGATAGTTTGGTGGAATGATCAGCAATCCTTGTTTATTAGTTTCCTCAACTGGTCTGGCAATCAAGTTGTCCTTTAAAGGACGTGGTATTTTCATCTTCATTATCTCATTCCTCTCTTACCAGCTTCTTCCATAAGAGACTTGTAACGAGCCTTTGCCATAGCGTTTTGAGGACTAGACGAATTGTAGAAGGCATCGTATAGAGGATTAGATTTATTATGAGCAATATCACGAGCTTCAGCTAATGGGTTGTTGCCCATGCCAGCCTTAGCTTCACCAGATACAAACTTATCTTCCATTGTGGTCATAGCATGACGCATAGCCATTAAGAATACATTGCTGTTCTTCATTAATGTTTGATGCTCTGGATTCTGCATATCTAAACCTAAACGCATAGCACCACGCTCTGCTAATTCTTGTGCTTTGGTTAACGGAATATTCTCGTTACGCAGGGTTGCTTCTAAGTTTTTCTGCTGAGTAGCAAAGAAATTCTTTTCGTATTCTGCTTGTGCTGCAACTTGCTTTTGTAGCTCTGCGGTTTGTAAAGCTACAAGATCTTTAAGCATCTGCGGTGATGCACTATATTTGTGAGCAATTTCTGCTGCACCCTTAGCTAGGGACTCATTCCAAAGTTCATTGGCTATGTTTTCTGGTTTTGTGATGCCATAGTCTTTGGGATCTTTAGGTACTCCGTTTATAGAATCGAGGAGTGCCTTGCGTTCCGCTACAACTTCAGGTGCAGCATTAGCTGGTAAAGGTGCTAGACCTTTTTTACCAGCAAGTGTTTGCTGATTAGCCATCACTGTTAATACATCATCAAACGTCTTTTGACGTGCTAATGTATTCTTAAGCGATGTGTGGTGTTCGGGTAAATTGTCTAATGCTTTATGGTTTAGTGTACCATCAGCATTAATAAAGCTCTTATAAAATGGTTCTTTAACAGCAGACGCAGTTGTCTGTGTTGCAGGTGCAGTTTGATTAAGAGCAGGTACGTTTGCTTCTACTGGCGTAGGAGCTAGATTCAAAGCAGGAGCAGATCCACCAGCAGGTGCATCGCCTGTGATTGAATCATACAAAGGCGTGCGTGGGATCATGTGGTTTTAGTTTTAACAGCTTTAACTTCTTTATCTATTTGTTCTGTTTCTTTTACTACTTCCAAATGCTCTTTTCTTTCTTCAAACATAGCTAACGCTAGTTTAAATGCCATAGCTGAACAGTCTTTGTAATCTTGTTCACGAGAGAAATCAAATTTCTCACGAAATGCTACCATAGCAGAAATTGCTGCTTTATCTTTAAAATCTTGATCGCTCATAGGTCATCGTCTCCATCTGTGATTGAATTGTTACCGACTATTTCGTCTTGCGTAAATACTATCGAACATTTGCGAGTACCAATTAATTGGTCATCTAATGTTACTACGTGCATCTCGTAATTGATTGCACCTGTACTCCACGTCTTTGCACCTTGCTGAATTTTCTCAAGGTTGTTATCATCTGCCGTATTACGATCATCACGAATAATAGGAATCAGACGTTTTACAGTAGCTCTACGTGGTTCACCGTACTGATCTAGTAACACACCAAAACGTGCATAGAATTGTTGTGGCTTATATTTCAATTCCCACTTGTTAAATGCCTCATCATCTTCACCGAGCAACTTGTTACGTTTAGGTGGTGGTGGTGTATTAGCTTTAACTTCATCACGCTTCTGACCTTTGATGCTAATTTCTTTAATCTTACGTTCAGAAACCTGACGACCATCTCCAATAGTACCAATCAATACTGAAATACGTTGACCGTGCTTTGCAGATATTTCTTTGGATTCATACTGTAGATGACCAGTTTCTTGGTCATACGTAGCAAGCAGGGTTTGTTTACCTCTGCGATTATTGACTATCTTACCGTCGTCCAAGAGTTCAAACTCTGGAGCTGCTGTAGCATCTGGCATATATTACCTTTTAGTTATGGGTTGTGGCTTTGGTTCTGTAACCTTTTGAGAAAGTTGTAACTGTCTTTCAATCACTCGTAGTATTGAAGATGCACCATCACGATGTGCTGCTGCTAATGCAATCTTGTATCCGTCTGCTTCTGAAAACTGAAATATGTTTCCGCTTTCACCTGCACACCTGCGTAGATGTTCTATAACATCATTCTGTGCTTGTGAGCGGTGTCCTTCGATACCAATAACCTGCAAGAAAGAATCTGCTATCCTTCCTTGCTCGATTTTGGTTTGTGCTAGTGGGTCTGTCTTATCAAGTGTGGCTTTTGACATTATTGGGTTTATTGCTGCATGGCGTTCTTAGCAGCATCTTGTACGAAATCAGGTGATCCACCTAATCCCTTACCAGCTTTACCAAGTTGTTCAGCAGCTTGGAGAGCCTGTTGTTGCTGTTGTAACTTCATGCGTTGTTGACGTATTGCTGCAACGGAACGTTCATCTCGGAATAAATCTGCGTTCATTCCTGAGTTCATGGCGTAGTTCCGCATCATTTTATCTAAATCAAAGTTATCTGCCACTTCTGGCTTGAATTGCATAATAGGCTGTAAGAACTGTACTGCTTGTTCAGTACCACGATTCTGTAATGCCTTTAATGCAAGACTGATTCTGCTTGTAATTGTGATTTCAGGTAAGGCTAAACCTTTTGTATTAACACCAGATTGTACAAGTAATGACTCTGGAGCCTGACCAAACTTACCCTGACGATATAAAATACCAAATACTCTGCGTAGTAATGGGTTTAAAAATTCTGTTACACGGCGGTCAAATACTGGTGTGAACTGTTCTAGTTTTTCTGCAAGACGCTGCGAGATTTCATAGGCAGTCATCTTCTTATCAATAAGAGGATCTGAACCTAGCATCTTAAACATAGGAACGAAGAACGCTTCGTTAATCATTTCCTTCTTATTAGCGATTAACTCCATGCCCATCTTGTAATCGCCTATTGTAGCCCATTCTGCTGGCCTACCATTGGGTTCGTTGATATCCCAAGTAGTAACACCGCCTGCACGTAAATCAACGTCACCATCAAGGTTTGAAGGCACTAGAATACGTGGGTATGCTTTTAGTTCTGCTAAAGCATCTGTGTATTGTGTGATGTAATTGATCTGACGTACATCTGGTAATGCTAAGTAAGCAGGTGAATATCCCCAAGGACTATCTGTACCCCACTTTGAGAAACGGCTTACAAGGTAAGGCATTTCATCATAGCCACCAACACTAACGCACTGACTGAAATCCATTGAGATATAAACAGATGCTATTGGTTTATTAGCACCGTCTTGTCTCTCAGGTAAGCGTGATGAATCTTCACGAGGGAATACTGCGTGTACAAACTTAAAGTCACGATCCATTCCCTTACCGCCTTTGACTGCTTGCTGCATCTTTTCAGGCAGATTCTCCTCACCAAACATCTGTATAGCTTGGCGACCTGTTAATTTAAATTCACGACGTACTGTATCAACAATACCTTCATCATTTTCTTCGATGGTATATGTTCCTACTTTTGTATTACGGAAATTGAGTGAAGCAGTTTTACCTTCTTCACAGAAAATACAATCAGTACCAAAGATGCCTACGTGTAAGTAACCAATGTTTACAACGGAATAAAAGTTAGAACGAGCTAACTCCTGCATGGTAATATCACTGGCACGGCCTAACCAAATAGCAGCATCATCACCTTCCTGACGCATTGGCATCGGTGGTTCAAATTGTGCCCACGGTTCACTTGATGGTGTTAGCCAATTACGTTGACCAGCAGCCATTGTTTGTGCTGCTAGAATTGCGGTCGTATCAAAAATGCGGTCTGTCCAGCCTGTTACACCTTCGGTCTTAGTAACGTTGATATCAGACTCTTGAGGTAAAAAGTATTGAGAGATCGTTTGCCAATCAGAATCGAATATAGCTGAACGCTTGCTGCGTCCAGATTCGTACTTGTTTAGCTGCTCCTTGGCTAATAGATCTGTTGCCATGTGTTATCCTAACTTTGGGGTAGTAGCAGTTGGGGCAGTTCCAGCACCTGGCATACCTTTGTAACCGCCAGTATCACCAGCGAATACGGTTTTCTTGATAGATTTTTTCATCAAGTTCTGCTGTGCAACATCTTGCTGTGCCTGTATGACCTCTGCTGATGATGTAGTCACAGGTGGTGCAGTCACTGGTGTTGGTGCTGCTTGTACTGCTGCTGCTGGTGATCCTCCGCCTGCCATAGTATTAAGTGGTTAAAAATTGTGCTAAACGCTGTAAATCTTCAGTTTTATAGAATCTTAGCTCCCTTTTATTGTCAATAATGCGTTCAAAAGCTATCCAAGGGAGTGGAAATGGCATGGAATTGAAGGCTTTTGTCATGTTTCCAGACATGGCAAATATGTACCAACAGTCAGAATCTTGTGTATCAAATACGTGTTCGCAGTCTGCTATTTCGTTTGGCGGTGCATAACGACGGCAATTCTTGCCCATCATAAAGTAATCTGGAGTATTAAACACAAAACCGTTACGTAAATGCCATTCAAGATAGTCCGCAAATGGTGCTTCTTGTGGCTTTTTGAGGTAAAATTCTACCATTGTATCGTATGGACTCATGGGAAATAAGTAGGCGTTGTATTCTTTGTAGGCGGATTAGTTGTGCCTGATAGGTATAGATTACCTGAGCCACCTACTAGAGTTGATGATGTTAAACCGCTATTAAGGTTATATGTAGGTGCAGTCTTACCCCATACAATAGAATTACCCATTACAAAAGTTTGTATCTGACCATCTACAACTATTCCGTATGTAGGTGTATAGTCGCTATAGCCTATGCCGTTCCATTGAATGTTACCTGTTAACGAGCAGTTGCTAATCATTAACGCCTCACTCTTGTATGAGCTATCTGAGTAAGCATACACGCTAAACGAGAACGCTGGGATAGGTCCCATGCTTTGAAAGTTAGTTGTATCGCTAGAAGGTGGTGTTGTGCTGGTAAATGACGAGCTTGCTTTGCAATAATAATTGTATCCTGAATAGCTATAGATTTGTCCAGGGTTTGCCGTAATACCAGAAGTCCAAGCACCAACATTGGTTAGCTTTAATGAATTACAACCTTGTGCGTTTACAATCATTACTGACGGCACTTTTGAAATTAAGAACTGGCCTAGTGTGGCTACGCTAATGATGTTACTAAAATTAAACCTCATTGCGTTAACGTAATTGCCGTTTGTAGCGATTACGGCTACATTACCATAATCAAGGTATAGGTTACTGAACGTCCAGCCTTCTACGCTACCTGTACCGCCTGCTGTGTCAGATCCTTGTAAATATAACGAACAAGACAACGGATCGTACGGATAACCAACCGCACCAAATAAGCAGTTGTCCATTACGCACTCATTAACTGCACCTGTATCATTACTGATTTGTACGGCACATGGGATTGTTTCAGCTATACCTGATCCCACTGTAGCAGTACCGCTAGCAGGCACGGCATAGATTGGAGTAGCTTTAGCAACTACGGCAGAGCTTGTAACGCTAGTGATTCTCCAGAAGCCATTGTATGCTGGAGATCCCATATTCTTTAAAACTATAAAATCATCTGCAAAGAATCCTGTGGTCGATGAAAGGTTAACTGTTACATACGTTCCGTCTGAGGTTACAGACGTTGGCGTGTATTTATAACGTGCCCCACCTCCACCGAATCCACAGTTGGTTATGGTAGCTGATGTACACGTACCTTCCATGATAAACGCAGGTGCTGTGTTGTCGCTATTACGTATGTTAACACTGTTCATCGTTACGCCCGATGCTACGGAATGTAACAACACGCCACAGTTAGCTGCTGATTGTAATGTAGAGTTCTGTAAGTTAAAACATGAGCCTGTGAATAGCATACCATCACCTGATATGCCGTCTAAGAATATATCCTCGTAGTTACACAAACTTGATGCGTCATTACTGCTAACAACATTGATTAGCGGATAACCAAGTGTGCGTGTAACATTGGTCTTAAAACCTATAGCACTCATGGTGAAGTTGCTATTGGTTACGTATAGTATGTTAGCCGTTGTGCTATTGGTTATAAACTTGGTTGTGTTGCTACCATCGCCTTGAAAGTGAACCTGCTTGCTTGATACGTTGATAGGTCCATCTACGCGGTAGTAGTTACCGTTGCTTGGAAAGTAAACACACGCTCCGTTAGGAACGCTACTAAGCATTGTGTTGATGGCGGATGTTAGGTCTGTACCGCCAGCTCCTGCTGCAACAATACCAAAGTCATTAACATTATACGCAGGACCATTAACCCATGCTGGTGCTGCTGATGCACTACCTGTACCTGTCTGTGAAAAATATTGTCTGCGTGATCCTGTATTGCCAGCTAAACGAGTAGCTGTACCTGATGTACCACCATAGATGCTATCACCTAATGTAGTCATAGGATTGGTAAGTGTACTAATGCTCGTATTAGTTGCTGATGTTATCTGACCTTGAGCATTAACAGCGATTACTGGAACTGTTGTAGATGATCCGTATGTGTTAGCAGTAACACCTGTTGTGTTTAAATATACACTTACATTACCTGTTGTAGGACTAGCACCAACTCCTATTGAACCGTTAACGCTAGTAACTGCACCTGTAATTGTAGTGTTTGTTGTTCCTGTAGCTGGTGTGCTATCAGGTTTAGATCCACCAGCAGTCCTATCTATGGCTTTGGTGTTGCCTGTATTGCTTGTGGGTAAGATAGCCATTAGCGGATTGATTTATTCTTCTTCTTTACTGAGTAAGACTGAGGTGAAGGTCCACGCAACACTTTATGTGGTGTATGCCTAGATTCACGAGCAACGAACGATGTGCCTTCAATCATACCTAGTCTGTGAGCTTCTGACATAGTCCTAAGTGCATCAGCACCATGACTGAACTCATCATGCACTGGTTTTTCATAGATTGTGTCACGATCTGTTTCTTCACGTTTATGGTAGTATTCTAAGCAATCGAGTCCACTGGGTGCACTGTTATCTGTACTTCCAAACGTCTTTGAGCAGTTGGTTTTGTGGATGTAGCATCGTGGTAAAAGAGAACGAAGTTCATTAATACCGAGCCAGATATCTGGTGTTCTAGGCACGATTGTAATTCTATCCAATCCTGCGTTTGTAAGATCTGTACGCCAGCTACCGCCACGTCTGACGTGGTCTGCATCATGTGGTAAGAAGTTCGTTCGTATCGTAGTTCTGTATTTGTCTCCCCATTCTCTGACTTTGCTTGCATAATGGCCTGTGGTTTGTCCATTTGCTGAATAATAATCTACTAAATTGATGTGCCTGCCTTCCATTTGTACCAGCCAAATGCAGGTAAAGTCGCTATCACCTACGTCCCAGAATGTATCAAATGGCAGATCGTTATCTGGTTCATAATCTTGGATTTGGTTATTTGCACGCAATTTGGCAATAGCGTCGCCATAAATAGATCCAGCAATAGCTGCTGAGAAACTACATTCGTATTCACGATTGTATTCAGACTCGTTCATGCTCTTACGAGCAGAGTCTAATTCATCTTGTGCTATGATCCCTGATCTAGAAGCAGGTAAAATCATGGTGTACCATTCAGGGTCAGAAACTGCTTTGTCATACAATCTATAAAAACTGTTACGGCCTTTAGGTGTACCAATCCATGTTGCCCAGCCTTTACGGTCTGACAACGCAGGTCTAATAACTGATGACCATACGTTAGGGTCCATGTCAGCAGGTTCATCTATGATGATACCATCTAGGTATATACCACGCAAGGCTTCCGCATTATCTGATCCATATAACGTTATACGACCATCATTAGGCAGTTTAATGTGTAACTCAGACTCGGAAACCACACGGCCTGGTATAGGTGCTGTGTATTGTTTCAAGTAATCCCATGCTATAGCTTTGGCCTGTGTCCTATAAGGTGCTATGTAAGCGAACCTTGGAGCACGTAATGTGCATTTCATAGCCTCTTTTATCAGCTCATTAATACCAGATACAGTCTTACCTCCACGTCTATGCACAACAAGGACAGACCAACGTTGTGATCTGCTATGCCATTGTACAAAGGCTTTACGTGGCGTATAAGGGATTATTATGTTCAAGGGGTAGTGGCGTATCCCTTTAAGTGTTAAAAGGCTTTATTTTGGCTCAGATTGCCAAGAAATGACTAATGGTGCTCCGTCATTACCTGTTAATTCGGTATGTACACGATCACCATACTTCTTTGGGTTCATTTTGGTTACATACCATTGTCTGGCATGAACTCTCAACTTATCTACTGCAACGTCTTGTGGAGTTGAATTGTCCGCTATTTCAATGATCTCACTTACAAGGCTTTCAACACCAGCAATCCTAGCTTTTTCTATAGTTGTTGCAAACTCTGGGTCATCTTTCATCTTATTCCAGAATCTACGAGCAAACGAATGTTTGTAACTCTTACATACAGAATGAGTTGTCTCACCTGCTGCTAAACGAGCACAGACATCACCTATAACCTTTGGGTTATCTAAATCATCTTCTGGAGGTATTACCATACGGTATTACTTCTTTGGATTAACAATAGTGTCTAAAATACTGTCGTTAGTGGAAACCATAATACTACGAGTATATGTTTTATAGACGTATGCAAACGAAAAAAGTTACGTAATTAGGCACCTAATTACTTTAAACATAATATTTAGATATTGACAATGTTATACATTGTATTAACTTGTTATACGAAATGAATACTATAAACATAAATAAAATGAATATGACTAAATCAGTATATGACATAGCCTTTGAACAAGGTTTAAATGCGTTTCGCAAATTATCAGCATCAGACAGAAAATATGCAGATTCACGTCATTTTAATCCATATAATGACGGTCAGCCTTTAAACAGTGAAGTAAGCTATCAAGAGCTATCAAGTCAGTTTAATGATGGTTGGTTTGAAGCACAATGCGAACTGGCACAGTTGCAAGAGGATCGGTTCGATGAACAGTTCTAACTTATTAAGGCGATAAAATGAAGAACAAACTTACTATTACAGATATGCACTTCACTGTAAAAAGTGATGATCATGTGTTCGTAGCAACGCATTACGCTCAAGATTGTTTTACGGTATCAGTTACAAAGCCAATCAACTCTATGGGTTGGCCTACATTAAATAACAAACAGGTACGTGAACTTATTAATTTCTTACAATCTAAACTTAATAAATACAATGAAAAAACTAAATAATGAAGATATCAAAGAAATCGTGGGTTCTATATTGTTTTTATCTATAGCACTTGTGGCAGTTTGGTTTATGTTTGCTTTGTAATTTAAAAGCCTAAGCAAACTATGAACCCTTATGCTGTTTGGGTGCCCACTAACACTGGGCATTATCTATTAACATTCGCTACATTAGATGACGCACATCTATTTGTTATTAAATTTGGTGGTGGGTTAGAAGTTATACCCAACACGTTTGAAAACTTTTAAGTTAATCTACTCTTAACGTATTATCTAAAAATAAAATGAGTCCGTTACAACAAGACAAAGCAATAGCCATATTTTGTGGCTGGTATAAAGACAACGATCGTTTATGGCGTAACAGTCACCATGCAGGTTTAATAAGATGGTCTCCACCTGAATATTCTAGCTGTTTAAATTTGATGCACGATGCTGAGAAATATTTATCAACTGAACAGCAAATCATATATTCAACATACCTTACACCAGGCTATGATTCAGATGAAGATACTATGGAAATATTTGCATCTGCTAAACGTAGAGCTGAAGCCTTTTTAAAGACTATTAAAAAATGGAAACCTGCCGACGAATTGTAAAACATACCGATACAGAAAGTGAAAGTTATCAACGTATAATCGCACTAATTGAAAAGCATTGTCCAAAGATGATGCGATTAGGTGGTTATTTAAGTAAAGAATTAGAAACTTACTTAGAAAAAGATAAAGATTTTGATAAACGTATAAAGAATTGGAAAATTAAAAATGAAAACAAAAACAAAAATTAAAACATTAACACCAAAGCAGCATCGTAAAGCGTTTGATTCACTTAAACGTAAATACAAAAAGTTAGATATAAGCTATAATCTTTTACTTAGTAATTTAGGCGATTTGCATACAACTATGACTGGTTTGCGTGTAGAGTGCCAAGCCGAGGCAGATCGTAACTTAATGTTAAAATCTGAACTACTACACAGTAAAGAAGAAGCTGCTGACTACATTAAAGTTAACGAGATAATACGTGGGCAACTTAGGGTATTACAACAACAGATAGACAATAATGTTTGGTTTGATCCTAAGTGGGGTTGCAAATTCTTTTTTGTTGCAGGTACAAAAATGCTTTGGAATAAGGCTAAGACTAAATTTAAACGCAAATGAAGCCTTATTATGAAGATAATTCAGTTATTATTTATAATGGTAACTGTTTAGATGTAATACCTATTTTAAAACAACCTATCTTTAATGTTACTGTAACTTCACCGCCTTATAACATGAGGTTAAGAGTTAGAGATGGTAAATACGTTAGTCGTGAAAACACCAAGCATTTTTCTAAAAAGTATAAAGACTTTAGTGATGATATGCCTATAGAAGAATATAAATTATTCCATGAAAAAGTCTTGTTTAAATGCCTTACAGTATCTTCTACTGTATTTTATAATATACAGTTAGTTACTGGCAGTAAAGAAGCGTGGTTTAAAATAATGGGGTTATTTAATGAAAAAATAAAAGATGTAATTATTTGGAATAAAGGTTTTGGTCAACCAGCTATGCACGACAACGTACTCAATCGCAGTTATGAGATGATATACGTCATGGAAATGTATGCTAATAAAGGTAAAGAATTTAGATATTCTAAATTTGATCGTGGTACTATGTCAGATGTTTGGAGATTTGAAAACAAAGCTGAACAATTTGAAGGACATAATGCAGCATTTCCAATAGATTTACCTATTAAAATAATTGATAATTGGTCTAAACCTAACGATTGGATTCTTGATCCTTTTGGTGGGACTGGTACTACTGCTAGAGCAGCTAAAGATTTAGGCAGAAAATGTGTAATGATAGAAATTAGCGAAGAATATTGTGAAATAGCAGCTAACAGAATGAAACAGGAGGTATTTAGTTTATGAATCCTGAACAACAAGAAATTGTATTTGATGGTTTAGAAACCAGACTAGAAAAGAAGTTTAATCAGTTCATAGCTAAAAATCCTAGAATATGGAATTTATTTGTGGACTTCACATTTCAAGCTATAAAGCGTGGTCATAAGCATCTATCATCTGATATGATACTTCATCGTATCAGATGGGAGACAACGATTATGACGGTAGGTGCTCAGTACAAGATTAGTAACGATACTTCACCTTATTTTGCTAGGAAATTTCATAAGGAATACCCTTTGTACGATAATTTCTTTAGAACTAAGAAACTTTCAGAGTCTTGACCAGCTAGGCCATAGCCTTACAACTTGAGTTATGAGCCTAGATATGAAGTATAACTTCTACGATGTAGTGTATAAACTGACATCACAAGAGCCTGGGCAGGTTGTAGCCTACATAAACAATCCTGATGGCTCATGGCAGTATGAAGTTGATTTTCAAACTTCAGGTATAGCTAGGCTATGGGAAGGCCAGATCACAAAGGACAAACCAGGCTTCGAGATGGCACCTATCGGCGGTGACGAGGCTTAACTTTCTTAATTGTATAGAACTTAGTGGCTACGCATCTGTTATTACTGCGTATATGCCTATACATTTTACATTCTAGTTCACCACGTATTACCCCACGTTCTAATATGCCTACAGCCTTATCTAGGCTTACTTTAAACTTATGTGCATATTCTCTGGCTGATATAGCACCTTCTGGTGGAGTCTCTGGAACTTGAGTCTCGTTAAACTCATTCCACATCTTTTCATAGGAGTCTTTGCCAATAGTAACTAGCATTGTACAACTTTTGCTTTTGGTGGATTAAAGGATCTAAAGTGTACCTCTGGTAACTCTCCTTCTTTTTTGTTACGCCAATCTAAAATGTATATACTAGGACAAGGTCTGCCGTCTGGTACTACTTTGAACCCAAACCGAGTAAGACCTTGCCATGCACCAGTAACGACTGTGAGACGATTACCATCGCAATAATGACCAGTCCTATGGCGGTGAGCACCCACAATAATATTAGGAGGAGTATCGCCCACTCGTACAGCCTCATTAACTGCATTACCCAGTTGGATCGTATGTTGTGATGCTTCAAGATAACTCCTACTTGTTGTTGGGAAATGATGCCTAACTGACATCAAGTTTCCCATAATATTTAAATCTAGTCTGTCGAAGATCGGGATTTGCGTTTCAGGGTTTTTTTCCGCTTTGAAGATTTTACCGAGGACCGTTTCGTACCCTTTGACGTGACATTCAGTTCCTTTGATAAAATAAGATTTTGTGGCTTTGGCACATACTCCTCCCAATACGGTCTCTGCGATACGGAGATGTTCTCCCTCATTAGGTGTAACGATTTCAATAGTCCTGTGATGGTTTCCTTCAATGCAGTCACCATTGACGATAAGGCAATGCGGATCTTTTCCGAGTAACTTTGTTTTGTATTCATGGGCATAAATCCAACATTCCCATAGCCACTTTTGCAATGGGTTTTGCTTAATCTCATTACCTTCTTCAGTAACAAAATCAGGAGGCAGTAAGCCTACAGTAGATCCACAATGTAGGTCTGAAATAATAACTGCGGTCTTAATCTTGGCAGAGGCCACATTCTAGTGGCTATTAACATTATCTATTTTGTCAATATTTATGTATTTGTTTAATAGTTACAATTAAGTTAATACCTAATGTATTATATCTTAAGTAATGTTAAGACTCAATGTATCACATATAATACACTAACCATGAGAGGCTCGAACTCTCATCTTCAGACACCATCTAGAGCTACTAGTCTGATGTAGTATTATTCATACTCCTGAGATACTTTCCTTTGTACTAATGGTTAGATATTTTTATTATACACATATTTATATTAAAGTATAGTTTATGTTATCAGTTCGAGGTATGGGTCCACACTTCACCCCTTGATAGGAGGAAGTGTAGTCATAGCAGATGCCATCAGACTGAGTCGGGGTTGCCAACATACATAAGCACGCTCGGTATTGTCCTTTTTGACGTATAGCTTATGCCTTCACAGAACTTTCGTTCTACTGGAATTAAGACAGGTGGGTCTAACATTGATCAAGCCTGTCACCGATAACTCTAGAGTTCCGCACCCAGTGGGCTTCGAGCGTCGTCTAGTTTTCTAACTGCATAAAAAGTCCCTAATGCAGCTCGAATCTGCACTAGGGACATGAGAGTGGAGGGAAATGAAATAAACCTCCAAAAGTGTACTATGTAGATTCGAGCTACTTTAAAGAACATTAGCGAACTTGAGAACGAGGGTTTATAAATCAATAACTATTTTTACAAATTGTGTTGACTGTGTTATACAATGTTATACGTTGTTTTACGTTACTATGAAAAAGCCACAAACTAAACGCCATATTATTGCCTTTGAATTGTCGGAGGATTCCAAGAAGATGCTTGAATCAACGGCTAAGAAATGCGGTATCAGTACAGGTAAGCTGATCCGATTCATTATAAATGAAGGCTATGCGGTAGCTGCTGAGAAGCTAACCATTTTGTCAGAAAACAACTAAACCCATAAAAAAATGAATAACAAAGTAAATGAAATGCCGTCCTTTGATAGCTTCTTTGAAAGCCTACTTAGGACTCAGTTAATAACAACAAGTGATATCAACCAAGATCCTGTTACTTATAAAAAGACAGGTAATGACGTAAACCCAAATGAGGATATTAAGAATGACTAACGAACTCGCCACAACCACTAACCAAGCACAGTTAAACCACCGCCAAGCTACTGATGTAGCTGGCCTATGCCGTGATATAGTCGTAAAGACTTCTCAGCCCATACAAGGCCGTAAATACGTACGTGTTGAAGGCTGGCAGTCTATTGCAGCAGCACATGGCTGTATAGCCTCAATAGATAGTGTGACTGAGACTGACGAAGGCGTTATAGCAGTTGCTTCCCTTCTTGATTCGTCTGGCAATGTAAGGGGCAAAGCAGAGGGCTACGTAGGCAAAGATGAAAAGCTCTGGGCAGCACGCCCAAAGTATGCACAGCGTGCTATGGCTCAAACCAGGGCTATTAGTCGTGTGTGTCGTAGTGCTTTCGCTCATGTAGTTGTATTAATGGATGCAGGGTTGGAAACTACACCAGCAGAAGAAATACCAGTCGAGTCAGAAACACCAGTTGCTGAGGCTAAACCTGTAAAGTCTTATACTCCAGCACCTAAGCCTGTACAGGAAGTTGCACATACTGAGGCATCAGATGGTGAATCATGGCGTACTGCTATAATACATTTTGGTAAAAACAAAGGTAAGGCTTTAGGTTATTTACCAGAGAATACGCTAAGATGGTATCAAAACGAATGGCAGCCACAACCTTGGCAAGGCGAGATGAAAACATCAGATTTAGAACTACGTGCAGCACTTGACGCTTCAATGGGTAAGACCGCCACACAAGAAGAAGTAAACCTAGATGAAGAAGTTGGTGAAGTACCGTTCTAATGCAGCTAAGACCTACAACGTTATTAGCCTACTTCGTCATAGGTCGTAAAAATCAGGAACTACTAGCCCAAAGATTCTCTGAAAACTATGACGAAGCTAGGGCTGCTGCTGCCAAACTTGGAGGCGTTGTAACCAATGCCTCTAGGTTACGGTGGTTAGGGAATAAAGTCGAAGTATTAGAGAACGCAGACAGAGGCCGTAAGGCCATACAAAGAGTATATGTAAACGATAAAAAATTAATTAAAGGATTTAAAAAAAATGAAATTATACGAAACAACAATCGAGTTAGAAAAACTATGGAATGAAGCCAGTGCTATAATCGAATACGGTTCTGATCAAGTTGCTGATGAAGCAATATTACGTGATATAGAATCTAAGATGAAGCTCGTTGAGTCTGAGCAAAAATCATTAGGACTCCACATTGCTACATTGATTAAAAACCAACGTGCAGAAACTAAAGCTTTAGAAGAAGAACTTGATAAACTTAAAGCCAGAGTAGAAAGATCTACAAAAAAAGAACAATGGTTAACCAGCTATTTACAAACATTCATATCTGCTGGTACTAAGTTATCAGATCCTAGAGCTACGATTAGCTGGAGAAAGTCTAAGTCAGTTGAAGTATTAATTGATGTAGAAGATCTGCCACTTAGGTATCAGAAGATTAAAATCACAAGAAATCCTGATAAGATTTTTATCAAGGAAGTTCTCGAGGTCGGTGATCCACAAAATGAATTAGAAGGTAAAGCAAAGCTCATTGAAAAAGATAATATACAAATTAAATGAGTCTTTCAAAACACATGAGAGAATATTTCGGACGGCAAATCCGAAAACATAACCTCACAAAAATAGGACCTTGGGATGGTAATCAATTTGAGTACCATCTCAAAGCTGCAATTAAATCTTACGATGAGGCTAAGAAGGCTTCTATAGCTACCCAGAACCAAGCATTAATTAAAGTTATGGCTTTGATTGAGCCTAAGAACTGGGAAGCAGTATGTGAAAAAGATCCAGAACTAGCAGGACTCGTAAGATATGAATGGAGCAGATTAACCCCAACAGATAAAAAACTTATAACAATTAAAATGCAGTCGTTATGAACTATGGAAATACAGATACCCACGTACCCAAATATGTAGCAGAAAAGAATGAACAGGATGCAAAGATTAAAGGCTTTATGCTTGGCCTAATAATCGGTGCGGTACTTTCATACCTTTTCACGTTAGTAAAATGAATCTATCCTACACAGAAAGATTTATTATTATTGTTGGGATAACTATCTCGGTAGTTATCCTTTCAATAGGCACAAGTTATTACATAGCTCATCACCAGCCTGTAATTAACTTTAATTTACAAAACAAAAAACCTAATCAATGACACCGTATGAGTTCCAGGCGTTACTCAAAGCAGCTTCAAAAGACTTCCATAGGCTTAACAGTGGAACTACAACAGAAGTATCTACCAATAATAAACCTAAAGCCAAAAAAAATAAGTCTATGGCTAAAAGGTTACGTACCACCATCACCGAACCAGATATACGGCAGTCATTGGAGCAAAGCCCACAAGCTGAAACACTCAGCACAACAGGCACTGCTAGACGCATACGTGTCAAGTTCACTTGCTGGAGGAAGCGACTCCTTGATACCGACAACAAGTTTGGCTCAATCAAGTATTCATTAGACGCATTACGGTATGCAGGTCTATTAAAAGATGACCGTGAATGTGATATAGAACTGATCGTAGAACAAATCAAATCCACTAACGATAGGGAAGGTACTTCTATCGATTTAGAATACTATTGACAATGTTATACAAAACAACCCTACTATCATTAAGACAGTAGGGCTGCATATTGATGCCTGATCTCTGGCAGGGGATCGTCTTAACCTCAGTCGTATAGACTGGGGTTTTTATTTCAAACGCCAAGTGGCGTAAAGCGTTAATAACGAAAATCCTAAAAAGATTACCAAGACTACTTGGCCTTTAAATCCTTCTAATACGGTTACTCTTCCATTAGTTTTAATTGTTTGCTCTTTAATCTCTGCAAGCACTTTGTCTTGATTGTCTAGACGCTCAAAGAGTCTAGCAAAGTTGGAGTCGTGTGATTGTGGATTAAATTCGCTCATACCATACCTTTGGTTTTAAGTAGAGCGATGTAGGTGTCAAGAGAATGATACCTTACTAAGTTATAATCATTGACCTTTCCTTCATTTAAAACAACTGGATCGCCTATGTGCATCCAAGCCTGATTAAAAGCATACATAGGAACTTGTGTCACTACGTCATAACGTACCGCATAACGTACGACTTCTGACAATAAAGCCTTAGCACAATTAGCAAATACTTCATCACCACATTTAGGTGAACCAAAGGTAACAAGTGTTCTAGCTTGTATTTCAGTAGCTAGGAGCGTAGCTAAAGCACCACCAAGGCTATGCCCAGCCACGATAAGGCTATCAGGATCGAGTTTCTTACGCCAAAGGGTATCATCACCCTCTTTTGTCTGTAAATGCAAATATAGGCCAAAAAAGCCTTCATGTATCTTACCACTGCAAATAGGTATAGCTGATGTGAACTTAACGTCTAGATCATTAGCCCATTCGCTCCATGCTTCTGTACCACGAAATATAACTACCTGACCTTGATCTTCAGCATTGGCTATAAAACCGTATGGTCTCATGCCATCTTTATCTTTACTGTATAGTACGTCAACTAACGTGTAACCTAAATCAGATAGATCTATAGTAGTAGGATCTGCAAGTTGTGGTAACTTGTAGGCTTTATTGCAAAGCAGTGCTATGACTATATCAGACGGTCTAGTGTAACTCATTTATCTTTGCAGAAAGTTCTGTTCCACCACCAAAACAATATAGATAGCACGATATATGATAAGGCTAATATGCCTACAAATATAGCAAATGCCATTAATAACCAATGTACCCAATTCATTTAGTAGGAACAATGACTGGTGGATTTGAACCTGCGGTCAAGCTAGAAGCAGAAAAGCTCCATGTTGTACCAATAATTGGAATACCAATATTAGCTTTAACATTAAGAACTGAAAAGCCTGTAGAAGTCCAAGCAACTCCTGTAGCACTTTCGCTATGGCTATAGACAGGAGTGTTGGTACTTTGGGTAATATCAGCAGCAGAAACATTCATAGCTGCTATTTGGCTAACAAAAGACGAAGCGTTCTTAGTAGCCGTACTAGCACAACTACTTAGCAGGAGGGGTATTAACAGGAGTGGTAGGCGTTTCATAAGGTTGATTCTTTAAATAGGCTGCAATAACTGTACCTGAAGCTGCTACAAACTCAGCTATACTAACAGCCCAGTCGAGCCAATTCATCTGGCTAACTTGCTGGTGACTGACTCCCTTAAACTGTGAAGCAAAGCTATCCGCTAATGCCATAACAATCATGCAATAGGCGAATCCATGCTTATTAATATGATCGTTCATGTGTTAGCGTAGAAGCCTTGAGCTGACCAATAGACGTTAGCTGAAGTAGTACCTAGCTTGATGCTTAAAGCATTACCAGCACTGCCACGTATAGGCGTAGTGAGGTTGATTATGAGTGGAGATACCTGTGTACCTGATGGGACGTTAGGAGCGTATGCAGTCCAAATGACAGTAGAACCATCGAGGATAGATACAGTTGTGCCTACAGTTGTAGAGGTATTAGAAACGACTAAGTCTGTAAGATAGTTACGTGATCCTATTGTGTTACCATTATAGTCGGTGGTGGAAACAGCAGGAGCAATTTGCGTAGCAGTAGTCGTGGTTAAAGCAGTAGTACCTGACGTGCTCTGCCATTGGTAACGTGTAGTTGTAGGAGTCATTGTGAATTATTAGTTGTTATGGAAAGGTTATTAGTCGTTACGGCTGGCGTTGCAACGGCATTATTCGTCGTGAACGTAACAGGCGTAGGATCTTGCAGGGTAAACAACGCTGGAGCTTGTGCTACGTTGGTTGTTACCTCGGGCAAAGGAGCTGTAAACGTGTTAGTCGTACTGTCATAATGCCAGCCCATGCCTGCTCCTAATGCTGGTACGCATTTAATTGCCGTAGGATAGACCAATTGCACACAAGCAGGATAATTAAGTGCGTTTACAGGATCGCTTACCATTACCTCTATCACCGTGCCATCAGCGTCTATAAGAGCATAGTTAGCCGTTTGTCCATAAGCTGCCGTAGCTAAAAGTATAAAGAATAGAGCTTTCATTAGAACGTAATAGAACCGTTAGTTAAGAATGTGTATATCTTGAATCCACCAGATGTAGTCTTAGTGCCGTTTGTTACTGACGTAGCATCAGGATAAGATGATGGGTAAGCTAATATGACAATACCTGAACCACCTGCTGCTGAGACACTGTAATAGGTAGAACCACCTGCTCCACCGCCAGTGTTAGTAGCACCAGCCGATCCTGCACTACTAGAACTTCTAAGTGCCCCATTTCCACCACCACCCATACCAGCATAGCCTATTGTTGTTGTACCACCACCACCCCCACCACCTGCGTAGGAAGCACCAAATGGGTTTTGTGAGGCTATATAATCACCATAATTTGCTATCGTAAAATTATTAGAAGAAGCATCAGTAAATGTAGGTGCGTTAGCAGTTAGTAACTGTGTACCACTAATTGCGGTTAAAGGTGCAGTAGGAGGAGTAAATCCTGACGTATAAACAGCAGTGTTTGTTATACGTAAATTAGACATATAAAAGTTTGTACTAGTGCCATTTGTATTTCCGATCAATAAAGGTACACTTGTATTGATTTGAGGAGATCCGCTTATTGAACCAGTAGCTGAAGATACACCATTAATATAAATGGTTAAACTTCCTGCGTTATTAACAAACGCTAAATGTGTCCAAGTGTTTACAGGTATTGCTGTACTAGTTGTAAGAAAATTCGCTGAACCTGTATAATAAAAAAAACATACAGTACCATCGCTTAAGGGTCCAAAAGTCCAATATGCGGTATCAGCAGATGGACCAATTTGATTTCCAATTACAGTACTTTTACTAGTGTAAGTGGCAAAAGTAGTTGGAAATATCCAATACTCCAAAGTATAACTACCACTATACCAATTAAGTAAAGTTGATGTAGGCGAAGATACTTGGAAATAAGTATTATTGTTTTTGTAAGACCAGCTATACTTTGCTGGGTTGGCTATGTAGGTTGTTAAACCATCGCCTCCGTTACCGCCAACATTACTAGCTGCATTGCCTCCTAAACCAAAATAGCCACCACCACCACCTGATGAAAAAGGAGTATTAGTATTATATCCATAACCGCCTGCA
>Ga0208504_1000071_pt1 | contig 26721 bp, 50 predicted proteins | sample CryBogCBH05Oct08_FD_184595 | JGI IMG/M metagenome (GOLD analysis project Ga0208504, IMG submission 184595) | Freshwater microbial communities from Crystal Bog, Wisconsin, USA - CBH05Oct08 (SPAdes) | ecosystem: Environmental > Aquatic > Freshwater > Lake | place: Crystal Bog, Wisconsin, USA...
CCAATAAGCTTAGCTGTTTGCATAATTTCTGGAGTATGAAGCTGTGGTGCAAAGTCCGAACCAAATTTTTCTGCACGTGTTCTACGCTTTGACGCCCTAATAGCACGTTGTTCTCTGGTCTGCATACGATTTGGTCGAGCAGATGTCTTATTAGGATCATAAGGACCAGTACCGCTATATCCAGAAGGCATTCTGTTGCTAATATCCCTAAGGTTCTCAGCATGCAGTTCGGCATCAGTCTTTTCTGTATCAACAGCAGTTGACATAGCCGTGTCTGGAATAACGCTGCGTGGTCCTTCAAAACGAACTGTCTTAGGTAATTTTTCTTTTTGCTCAGTTTGAGCTTCTGTCAATGGGCCATTAGGAAGCGAAATAACTTTTGGCTTCTTAGGGGTAACTTGTACACCACGTTCCCTAACAGGAGTAACAATGTCCGTACCTTCTTCAGGAAGATCATGTAACTCAATAGTAGTACTTTCTGGACCAGCGTCAATTTTAGATTCACGAACTCTGCGGTTCCACTCTTTATTTGAGAATTCCTTCATAGGCGTCTCTACTACAACTTGACCGCCAGGTGATTTTTCAACTTCTTGCCCAACAACCCTAGAAGGTTTCTTAAATTGAGTACCACGATTTACATCAGCACGAGTATCCATGCCCGCCTCTTTATTGCGGCCCTTACTCTTTTGCTCGTATTCTTTAACTTCATTTAGCTGAGCACTGTTCTTTTCAGCCGCTTCTGCTTTTTCTCTAGCAAGCTTGTCTTCTTCTGCTTCTGGAGCAGGAGCTGCTTTAGCTTCAGTTCCATAATTTTCTTCTTTAGTGATTTCAGTTCCAACTGCACGTTCGCTGTCTTTTCCTAAATCTTCTAATTGTGGTGCCGTAGGAATAATAGAGCTAGGACGAAGGTCGTCTTTTGTGCCGCTCTCTCCTTCAGGACTTCCCTTTTTAATTTCAGGGATAACGCCATGTTCAGAAACCATTCGGTTTTTAAATTCAGACCATTGCTTGTGTTTTGCAGATACTGTTGTAGGCTTATTTGTAGCAATATCGGGACTTCCCTTTTTATCTACCTCTGCCCGCATATCATTAAGATCGTAAGTGATTCCTCGCTCAGAGCGCAAAGAACCTCCTGTACGTTTTTGTTCTTCGTTAAACTTATTTTCTCCGGCGATCATACCTTGACGCTCTGACTCAGTTGCCTCTGCGGCTTCTGCTGCTTGCCTAGCAGCTGCCGGGACACCCTGGAGTAGATAGTTAGCACGAGCTGCAACTTCCGTACTTGCATGGAAGTTTTCGTTTCTTCCAATAGAGGCTTTAGGGGCTGACCTACGTGGTCCATTAAGAAGTGTTACCGGGCTTGCTGGGGTAGCGGGAGCCGTAGACTTTGCCTGCACATCTTCAAGATCATATGCCTCACCGTCAGCACCCATACGCATGGTTGTTGTATTTAGCTGTGCCTTATGTGCAGCTCGTTGACGACGTGACCCTTCAAACTTAGCAGCCTTTTTGGCAGTACGAGGTAGGGATTTGTTTGGTTTTGGGTTACCACTGCTGCTCTTTTGAAATGCAGTGTCACGTGGATTAACTACTAGACCTGCTCCAGCCTGAACAGCATCTGCAGCACTTTGAATAGGTTGTCCAATATCAATGCCGGCACCTGGCTCAATAACAGCTGGCCTTGCACTAGTAGCAGGCTTTACAATACGATCAAATTGGCCCATGGTTTACTTTCCTTCTTGAGTTCCGACATTGAGGTTGGATAAACGACTTTGTTCTGTTGCACGAGCACCGAATCCGGCTCGAGTATCATTAGGTGATTGATTAGAAATACTGCGTAGCTCTTCAGCATCATTTTCACTAAAAGTAGGTTGACCACTTGGCTCAAACTTTGTTGGGGTCCAATTACCAGATTCACCGGCAGTTGATGTAAATGGAAGAAGATTTCGTTGGTTATTTGCATTAAGAGCAGATTGAATATCGTTTTCTTCTGGATTCCAACCTTTAACAGGAGAAGAAGCTGCTGCAGCGGATGCATCAAATTGTGGGTTCTTTATCTTTCCGCCTTCAGAACCATCACTCTTCATCTTTTGCCAAGCACCAAAGTCTGCATTCTCTCGAACCATTGCAAGTGTTTTTTGTTTTTCTTGTTCTGTCTTCTGACGTCCTGCTTCCTGACGCTCACCTGGAGATTCAGAAGCAATTTGAGAACCAGCTAATCCACGAGCACGATAAGAAGCAGTAAGTTCTGGACGAAGAGGTTCTCCCGCAACTTTCTTTCCTGAAACTACATCGGGGTGATCTTCGCCATAAGTTTCAGTAAACATCTCATGAGCGTGCACCTGTGCGTATGCTGGAAGAACAGCCTTAAAAGCATTGCGCTTATTCATCTCAGTAGTAAGAGCAGATTGGCGCTTTCCATGTTCTTCGGTTTGCTTCTCTAGATACCTATCCTGCAAGGCCATAGTAATTTTTGCCTTATTTGCTGCGGTCCATGGCTCTATTAGCTTGCTAATGAGATTGCCGCCATTACCGGCTTGAACAATGTTGCTGCCATTCTTAGCTTGCATGATTTTCCGATCTATCCTCAGATACTCCCAGAAGTTTAGCAATTCCCCCGGCATCTGTAAGTGCTTTAGTGTTTTTATTGTAATGATGGCTGCAAAAGGCTAATTCTCCATAAGGCAGCAAAACTAGGGTTGTGGCTCTAGCTGAACAGCTGTCACATTGAATTCGCTGTTGAAAGTCCTCCACCTGAGGCATTCCCTGTAGCTCCGGTTCCATTAGCTGTGTCATCTATGTCCGTTCCTTGGTTTTGATCCATATCTATGTCTGAATCGGGGCCTAGTCCATAATAAATCTGATCATAGTCTACTACAGAATTAGGAAGGGGGAATCTAGCGTCACCCAGCCTCCCCACCGTGGCGGGGTCTTTTAGAGGCACCTTGAACTGACGATGCGCTTTTTTGGGGTGCGTCATACGAGTATTCTCTCATTAAAGCAAAAAGCCGGGAGCGTTAACTCCCGGCTAATTACATTTAGGCTATTAGGCCCAAGGTGTGATTGTAATCGCAGCACCAGCGGCGATTGATGCAGCACCCGCAGCAACGCTCTGGGTCTTGATTGTTGCAGAAGCACCCTTGACTGTTGGGGTACCTGTAGGTGAAGCAACAGCGATAGCGGTTGTGTTGTTAGAGACAAATGAGACAGTGTTTGTCGCACTTGCGGTAACAGTCCATGTACCGTTAAGTTCTGTTGTTGTAGCATCTGCAAGACCAGCAATTGTGATCTTTGTACCAATTGGGAACGCAGCGCCAGCACCTGTAGCTGTAACAGTTGCAGTAGCTGAGCTAGCAGTACGAGCAGCAGCAGTGATTGAGATTGGTGTGTTAGTTGCAGAACCTGCAGTTGTAACAACAAGCTCGACATCACCAAGAAGTGTTTGAGCATTAGAGGTTGATAGGCCAAGAACTGATGGAACAGTTACATAAGCGGTTGTGCCTACGAATGCACCATCTGAGTCAGATGCTCCAGCACCAAGTTGTGCGTAGCCTGTTTGACCAGTGATTGATACGCCTGAACCAGCTGAGTTAGTTACTGTGAACTGATAAGCTGTAGCTGATGCGATTGTGGCGTTTGTTAGGTTGAATGCAGAGTTTGTGAGACCTGTGATGGTTACGTTCTGTCCAACCAATGAAGCTGGGACGATTCCGTTTGATTGAGCTGTATAGGTGACGGTTGTACCATTTCCTGAAGCAGCTGTTACACGAAGGATTGGGTCCGCAGCAATAAAGCTTGGGAATCCTGAGTAGTTAGCTTCTGCGATGTTCTCGGAATCCTGAGTATAGGTGAGATAAGCAGAGTTAACAGTTGAGGTGTTGGTCCATGATACGTTCTGTGATCCACCGACTGTAACAGTTGCGGATGGAGTTCCTGCAGAACGCTCATCATTTGGTTGTAGTGGGAAGTTACCCCATACGAAATCAACGTTAGGGCGACCCGTAACAGTTGATGTGGTGATATTTGTCAACATAGCGTATGCGTATGTTGCAGAGGTTGTTGACACAGACAAGCTTGTATTACCGGTAATTGGGTTACCTGTATAAACTGTCCATGACTCTAGGCTATTGCCTTCGAGATTAGTTGCCATGTACATAGTCCTATCTAGAGAGGGTTAGAGAGTCTTGCCCAAGAGACAGGGTAATGGTAACAGAGGTATTAGGCCTCTTGTACGTAAATGCGGGTTTCTCCACCAGAATAGACGTCATACTCTCTGGCAGCGTCTACAGCAATCTCCATTTGCTTCTTAGCTTTTTCTATAGTGCTTAAATCTTTTTTAAATAATGAACCGGCAGCAAAGTCCCCACCGCTACCAGATGTAGTAACCCCACGAGCTTCACGGTCAAAGGAGTAGTCGTCATCAATATAAAATACAACGCCCTGTACAGCGACAATAAATGCACCCTCGTGTTGAGCGTACTCGCCGTCATCCTTCATATCATAGCCACCATCAATGAATAGCTGACGCATTTGAGGAATAAAAGTCTTAGCCATCCACTTATCGAGCTCATCAATACTCATGCGGGATTTACGAGGTTTTGGGGCAACCCATGCCTTTTGCATAAGATCCATGCCACGTCCCATGCCACAACCGGCAATTAGGATCCCATTATTATCAATAACTTTATCGTTAGCCATCTTAAGGCGTTTGTACTCAGAAACGGTAGATTGAGTGTCTGCACCCATTACTACCCAACCGTCACCTTGAATTGCTGCAATTGTTGTCATTTTTCCCTCTCTAGTCTAAACCTAGCGTATCACAAATACTCTTGGCTACCTAGCTCAAATGTTTCTGATCTTGTCCTAGGAAGTGTACCATAGGAGGTCCTAAGCCAAGGAACCCCTAAAAGAGCGTCATTTACAAAGTCATTAGTAGAGGTACCATTCTTAAGTACCTCCCAATCCCCCACATTTACCCCATCATATTGAATCCAGGTATATTGAGCCCTACCACCGGCGCCGGGGTCTGTCATTACAATAACGAGGGTTTCAGTGTTGGCGTTATAGCAGCACTTCTGGGCACGAGGGCGTGGACCACCTGAGGTGGGGGCATAAATCTCTTCATAGCCTGGACCACAAAGTCGGCTACGTTCTCTGTCGTATCGTAGGGCAGCTGCCATTGCAGCATAGTTATCGGGATCAACTATAGGCATGAAGTGCCGAGCACGATACTTATCAGACATTACTTCTCCCTAGCCCAGTGCCTATATGACCGGATATAGGTAATAGCATACGCTAAAGAGGCAAATATAAACCCGTATTGTTTAGTATGGATAGCGTAGACAGTCCATAGACATTCATTGAACAGGAGAACAAACCAACCCCATATAGTCTTACGACCTACAAAGTAGATTCCTGTCACTCCAATGATTGCAAGTAACCAAGACCACATTACTGTCCTCCCCAGCCTCCACCTTTAAAAACGGCGGGGGTAGCTTGAAAAATCTTACTCATAGACTCTTGGCAACATACGGGAACAGTGCTATCACCAAATGTCTGATAAATCTCTTGCACGCCCCCACAGACGTTGCACTTATAATCATAATTAGGCATTTAGCTCTCCATACTTTCGGCGGGGTAGGTGTGATTACTCCTCGAATGATTGCTGGGTCTCCCAGACAGCATCCATGGTTTCTTTACTTGGAACAATTGTATCAGTGTGGGTAGCTTCATACTCTTCTGCCCATTTGTCTAAATCTTCGGGTGTTACTTCTTTATTCATCATCTTTCCTTCTTTAATGGGGGGATACGCAGATCGCACTCTTCATACGGAATCACGCTCGTATCGCCGCTGACCTTCCTGGGATCGAACCAGGGACAACTCGATTAACAGTCGAGTGCTCTGCCTGCTGAGCTAAAGGTCAAAGTATCAGGTCGGTTTATCTTTCACCACGCCGTAAGGTCTCGTAACCGAGTCCCCTGATGAGACCGTCTAGGTCGTGCTAGCGTCCGCCTAGATACTTGCGTAAACTTCAAACCAAATGAGAAGCAATACAAGTGTTACCTCGTTGCAGAGACGGGATTTGAACCCGTGACCTCTTGGTTATGAGCCAAGCGAGATGCCGAACTTCTCCACTCTGCGTCGGAGTCCCTAGCCACGTATTCGCCGTAGAAACTAGGGACTCTGTTATCTAGTCTAGCAGATTATTTGATTTTGATCAACTTAGGTTGCAACTCTTCGGGTAGCTCTTGCTTCAAGAGAATACGAAGCATGCCGTCCTTCATCTCTGCTCCATCTACCACAACGTACTCTGCCAACACGAAGTTTTGCTTGAAGTCACGGGTAGCGATTCCGTTGTGTACGTACTCGTCCACAGATGGCAGTTTAGAGCCTTCTACGGTCAACTGGAGCTCTTTTACTGTGATGGTGATATCTTCCTTACCAAAGCCTGCTACAGCGATCTCCAGTACGTAATTGTCCTTAGATTTGAAGATGTTGTATGGAGGATAGCTAGCTTGCTTAGCTGCCTGGCTAACGCTCTCTAGAGTTTGCAAGAGCGGATCAAATCCAATAGCCCAACGATTAAACTGTGGGAACAAGGATTGGATTGTTAGCGGCTGTGGAGGCGCTGGTTGCTTAGGATGCTTAGACCATGGATCTGGGTAACGATCCTTGAATGGGTCATGTGGGTTTTGATATGGGTGTGCCATGGTTATATCTCCTTAGACGATATAAGTTAGTAAGAAGCCCGTTCGGCGCTTCTACAATCCAGTATAGCAGAATTTTAAGCTTGTAGGCTATCTACTATCTTTTTTAGCCCTGCTTGGTCATTATTAGGTACTGGGTAGTATGCATGGGTCTCTACGCCAGAATACTTGAGCCATTCTCCAGTTGAATGGTATGCACATAGCTCATCCCACATCTCTAGGTCTACATCCTCATAGACTATCCATGGAGACTTGCCAACTATCCGCACTTGCTTAGTTTCCTTATCAACCTGAGTTGGCTCACGGAATGCTATCACTAGTAGATTGACCGACCTGTTATAGCCGATTGTTAGAGCTCTAGGTCTATTTGGCCTTCTGGCACCCCTAAGAGTAGTTTCACCCCTGTTAGTAGATGGAGCTTGCTTATCTTCCCAGCCATCCCCGAATATTGCCGATGTATAGTCATTTGAGTCATCCCGCATATCCTCTTCATCTCTGAAGTCAGGATTAGCAAATCCATACATGGCTCTACCGATGTTGAGCTTTTTATTCTCTTCATCTGGATTTTTTCTAGGAATGTTATTACGCCTGTTAACCATGGTGTAACTCTACCATAGGCCACTGTCTTCATTCTCTATGATCATAAAGTTGTTGGAGCATCCCGCCAATTTTTCTACCTGTGATTTTGCCCACACCCGGTTATAGAACGGTTTAGGCCACTGCATATATAAATAGGGTCCCAACCGCTTCCGTCCCCTGGCCGATTGTTGGTATTAAAGGGCTTTAAGGGTGGGGTCTATTGTGTGAAAGTTGAGTGACCCATTAGGGGCTCGAAAGATTAGGGGAAAAGACTACTCTTCCTGCTACTCCCAAGCCTATCGGCTCTTGTCGGTAGGCTTGCTTGGTAGCAGGAGAGTCCTGCCTACCTACCCACGAAAGGGGTATGCTCATGTCCTTAGCGACATTAAGCAGTAAGTCACAAGCAATTGTGGCTAATCGTCAGACCCGCCTTGCCGATAGCAAGCGTGATGTCAAAGACATCGTGCTTGACTATAAGGCTGGTGCTGACATCACTCCTGAGCACATGGCTCAGGGTGTCAAGGCTGGCCTCAACATCGGCCGTATCTATGGTGCGTGGTACATCCACAAGTCCAAGATAGATGCAACGGCACTCAATGTTGCCTTCATCTCCAAGCACTACAATCGCATTGTAGTCAAGGACGATGCATCGGCTATGGCTGATGAGTTGGCCCGTGTTGCTAACCTCGTCAAAGATGAGGAAGCAACCAAGTCTCGTGCCGACCTTATGGCTGGCACAGCCTTCCGCAATACTGTGGAAGACCTCAACAAGGCACTAGTCAAGGCCGCATCGGTCTTGGCAGTACCTTCAGCGGTCAATGACGCATTGGTAATGACTCTCAAGGTCAATGCCGATGCCCTATTGGCTAAGTACAATGCCGCAGTGGCACTTGTACAACAGGAAGAGGAGTCTAAGCAGACTGTGTCTGCTTAGTACCTATTCTGGGAGTGGCTGGGGGCTCTATGCTCCCAGCCTCTTTCTATGCTCATAGGAGACTATGGTCATAGATGGAGGGCGGAATTGCCATAATACCCGCACAGCACCGCAAGGTGGCTAGTTGGAGATGCGGGATGTTGGTAGCCACAGCAGGAGAGTAGTCCTAGTACCCCTCGTTCAAGATAGGCCACTGGTCTCCTAGCCTCACGGCTGTGTAGCCGTAACACCAGGCTAGGGGACTGGTGGCTTGTCTATTATCAGGTATTACTAACTAGAAAGGAGTCCACTATGGACTGTATATATTGCGGTACACCAGTACCAGAGGAGCGATACGAGATTGGATATGCCTATTGTGTAGCCAAGGATTGTGTCTCTAAATCCCTACAAGATAGGACAAAGGACTATCGTCTTATCCTTATGCCTAAGCAGGGTTTTACTTACGTTACCTCTGACTCTCCTGACCTTCTTAATGGTAAGAGTTCAGGTAGATAGGGAGATTTCCCGCCGTTTTTTTACCCTCTTAGAAAGGAGAGGCTATGAGCATTCGTAAGGAGAAGAAACACCACAAGGTGTGTCTCAACAAGCGGTTGGATGCTTACCTGAAGGATGGCAATGAGGACACACCATATTGCCCTCGTTGTGAGTCCTTCATCTGGAGTCCAAAACTATGGAAGAAAGGATAAGTTATGAAGTGCTTGCTATGTGATGCCAAAGCCGAGTGGTCTATTGAGATTATGGGGCTGAACAAGTTGTATCTCTGTGAGCGACACAGCACTTTGCTGGGTCGTGCTATTAAGGATGAATACTGGTATGGACAGGAGGAAGTAAATGGCTAAAGAGATTAGTGCTCAGATTCAGTACAAGGGTGAGCAAGGCAATATCCATAGTGATTTGCCTACCGATGCTAGGGATTTGCTCCATGATGCCCTAGATGAGTGGCTGGATAAGGCAGATGGTACTGGCTTCTTCTATATTGGAGAGAGCCTTGCCTTGAGCATTGAGTTTGGTGATTGGTAATCCCCCGCCCAATTTTTCCCCGCCGAATTTGTAGTTTGTGAGAGATACACAGGTCGTAGCGTGCCTATGTAAAGGTATTCCTGTGTGTCTCCTACCCTCTACAAGAAAGGAAATACTATGTTGTATCTACTAGTGGGCATTGGGCTGGCTTGTTGTCTAGCCCTGTTGCTTATAGATAAGCAGTACAAGATTGACCAAGAAGATTGGGACTTTAGAGAGGACGGAGAATGAGCGATGCAACCGACCCTATCTATCACTCAGCCGATTGGTCTGAGTTTAGTTGGCATGAGTATGCCAACTGCAAAGGCATGGACACGAACATCTTCTACTACGATGTCCTCGAGCGTGGTCCAAAGAAGCAGGCTCGTGCAGAGCACGCTAAAAGTATCTGTGCGGGTTGTCCAGTTAAGGAACAATGCCTCGCTGATGCAGTCAGTAGAGATGACCGTTACGCAATCCAAGGCGGTACTACACCCGAAGAGCGTGGCGCAATCACAGTAAACATCCCTTGTTGGCCATTGGATAAAGTCTTGGCCACACTATATAAGGAGGCAGTAAGTGCGTAAGAAAGAAATGGCTAGGAGACTAGCAGAAGTAGAGCAACAAGCCAAGGACTTGGCTGTTGATTTGGCATGGCTCAGGGCTGATGTTGATTTACTTCGTATGCTTCAGCAGATATCTGTTGGTGCACCTATGGATAAGCCACCAGTACCATGCGTAGCATGTGGGGCAGATGCTCAGTACAGAATGAATCACAAGAGCAAGGGTTATTGCCTTGATTGCATACCAGAGGTGAAGAATGTATCAAGTAATAACTAGGAACAGTACCTATGAGATTGACCCCAAGCAAAAGATATTCCGCCGTATTCCTGACAAAGGCACCGGCTTAGTCAGGGATTTAGAGTGGACCCCGTATATATCTGTTGAGCATGCTGTCATAGGTAAGCCTATGCACATAGAGTGGTCGCTCAATGGCACACGCAAGATTCGTACCACCACACCCGTGGTGGATGTAGACCTATTGGAGGAATAATGGGAGAAGATGTAAGCACAATCAAACCCGGCATAGTATTGCAGGGTGATGGTGGCGTCAGTACTGGTGCCACAATACTTATGAACAAGATGGCAGATGAATACACCGATGTAATCTTATGCCTAGCACCCAAGAGTGAGTACGACCCCTATGTAGTGTGGACATACAATCACGAACGTGGCACTTGTTCTCGTGGTGAATACTTCAACAATCTGGAGTATGCAACGAGTGCATATAACGAGAGGGAACACTAATGGCTTCCAACACAAACATCCCCAAATACACAGCAAACGAAAAACGCCTACGCCAACTAGGCTTTATGACCAAGGATGAATTCATCCAAAAGATTGCTCTAGGCATATCCGCATACCTAGATACTACGTGGCCAACCAAGCCAGATGACTTACATCACCCCGAAGATTTGCTAGCCAATAGCTCTGCATATGTAGAAGCAGCCCTAACAACTATTGGCGTATTCGGTACAGGTTCTACAGTAAAAGAATAGATTTATGTGCGAAAGCTTGGTGCCGATTCCACCAAGCAAGCCTGATGGTATATGTAACATCAGGCAGGCGGGGTTGAGCGTGTGAGGGTACGCTCCCCCGCTTTATTTTTATCTATGCAATGCGATGCCTCCACCATACTCGTCGGGATTACATCACTACCTCGGTATGGTGCGGGCTTCGGATTACATAGGTAATCCTAGTCATACATACCCGCACAAAAGATAGGGCGTGGGAGGCATTGTGCTAAGGCTTCGAAAGGCATTCTCTATGAGAATAGAGTACCCGAATAGATGTATCTGACCCCTCTGGCTATCCCCTCAACCCTCGACAGACTTCGTGGGCTGTTACGGTAGATGTGTCGCTGTTGAGTAGTGTTACAGGGATAGTGTGCAATTAACTCACATAGTATGGGGAGTATAAACCATGCATGCACCAACACAAACAATCCGCAAAACATACAGAAAGGGATACAAATGACTAATCAAACGACATACACACATCGTGTGTCCATGATGGTTGCTACACAAGTCATTATGGATGTAGAAGCGGCCAATAATGTAGACGATATCTACAAGGCTACGCTAGAAGCATTCAAAAATGGCACAGGAAATCCAGAAGTAGGACTAATGGAGGTTCCTTACGCAGTTCGTATTTCCCCATGGCTTGAAGAAGGACAGGAACAGCCAGAGGGCTGGGTTAATTGGCCTCAACCAACTGACCGCATCCTTTCTTCAGAAGAACTGCACGGTCTATTGTCATAGATAGATTTGGTCCTGAGTATGACCTGAGGTAAAACTGCTCACTTGCCCTCGTAGTTCAATGGATAGAACACCATCGTCCTAAGGTGGGTGTTGCTGGTTCAATTCCAGCCGAGGGCACGCTAGTGAGGTACCTGTGGGTGTATGGGAGTGCCGTGGCACGAAATTCCCCCTTTTCCCCTCAACACTAGAAGACCTGAGCATGTCTATTAAAACTGCTCCCTATTAACATAGAAAGGTATAGCAATGACAATGTCTATATTAGATATTGCACAGGCCAAAGCTGATGCAAAAAAGAAAGGCTTAGTTCTATTCATTGACGATAGTCTAATGAAATCCCTCGAACGACTAGAGTTCATTGTAGATGCAGTTGCTTATAAAGGACTGACCTACAAGGAAGCCTCATTCCTATGGGATGAGGATGGAACCAGAACTCTGCACAGCAGTGTAGAGACAACTAACTAACCTCCGAAAGGGGCCAGACAATGGCAAAAGGTAAAGGCGGGGTATCAACTCCGAAAGCAAACACAGCGGGTGACCGTAAGAATGGTAAGGCTCGCAAGCAAAACCCAGGACCAGCACAGATGGAGAAGACAAACTTCACCCATGTCAATGGTCGTACTCTCAAGAGCTATGAAAAGCGTGAAGCTTGGAAAGCAAAAGGTGGGCGTGCGAATAGCGAAACCATCCCCCATTGGAAGACAGGCAAGGTGTACAACCCTCAAGCTGTGTCTGTATTTGGTAAGTCATTCGTATGAAGCGTAAGAAGATCGTAAAGGTTCTTGAGCAGGCCATCGTTGAGGCTCAAGAGGATTTACATTTCGAAGAGCATCAGAATGCTCGTGCATATACAAATGGCTTATTGGATGGCTATGGGTTAGCGTTACAAATGCTAAAGCCTAAATCATCTGTGATATCTCTCACATCATCATGGTGGACAGAGACACCAACACAAACAAATCGCATGCGGGAACAGCTCATCGAGTTTCGGTATGTTGACTTATCAGACCCAGAGCCTGTAGGCTTATTCGAGACAATGGAGGCACAATGAGTTGGGAAGTACACACATACGCTGAGTGGCAAGACTATCTTGCTAATGGGCGTAGCAAATGGGACCGTACATTATACGACGGTCAGCGTAATCGTATTAGATACGCTAACAAATGGGGTAGAACTGGTGATATAGAGATAGTTAATCAATGGACCAACTATTACCCAGTAATAACCATACATGTGGATGACACTATGACAATTAAAGGTGGTCAAGTATCCACACATTGGGGTGGGTCATTCAATGCTCTAGATAGTCAAAGCATTCGATATACCATCTGGAAGTATGCAGGTATACAGGTTAATCGTCGTGATTTCAAATTCTATATCACTGAGCGTGATGCAGCCACAAAACCAGGCAAATTGATGGGTTGTAGGCAGTGCTCATCATCAGGGTTAATGGATTCATGGTGCAACCCATTAATGTGTGGCAACGTAACCACCCTGCCTGACGGCAGTATCACCTGCCCTACACATCCTGATGCGTCAAACCTTGCTAGTTGGAGACATTGGCATCATGTGCCTTGCGAACATGGTGATAGTACAGGACATACCGTAAAACGTGGACAGACTTGTTATTACTGTAACGGTACAAAGCAACGCCTATACGGCGCAACCAAGGTTTCTGTGCTCTGGGATGGTTCCCCAATCAGAGTGCAGAATGGCAACATCTATAAGAAACCACTAACTGAACTAGAAAGGATGTTACAAAGCCATGTCCAATCAATATAAGGACTTTGTTGCTTATGACTCATCTGAACCCGTCAATCAACTACATGAGACAGTGGCAGATAAGATGTCTATAGCAGAGCATGTGGCAATGTTAAAGGGACGATATATGCCCGACACATTGATAGTAAACACCATGCTCAACAGTAATTTCAGGGATGCAATACTCCATGAAGTTATTGATGCGGGACCTCATGTATTAGACGTATTTATTCAAGGTGTTAAATCATCTGAAGATACTGCGCCTAATCTAATTAGGTATGCAGAATATGCTGCTGCTTTAGCATATGCTCAGGGACAACCTGACATTGCTAAAGCTATTATCCTACGTATCGAGCCAACTACAACCAGTAGCTTGATTAAAAACATTGCCGTTGGATTATCCAATGGCATGGAGCCAAGCTCCTTCAAAGAGTTGTTACGCAACAGCACCGCTATGTCAGCATCGCTGCTAGCGTAACCAACACAAACAAACCCGAGAAAGGGAAAACATGGCAAGTGATGGCTATGTAAAAAACATACCTACGGAGCTAGAGGAGAAAAAAGATCTTATCTCCTGTGGCTGTTGTGGTAGACGCATCAGACCAGACCAAGCAAGTCTGGAAATCTACAACACTCGCTACAAAACTTACGAGCACTATCATGAATCATATGTTGGTTGCTATGAGTCCACTCGTGAGAGTGGTAAGCGAGTTGTGCTAAATCGCTTTGAGCCATGGGCTGCTGTTATGCTGAAAGATGCATATGAGGAGCCTCGTGGTGGGGCGAACATCTGGACTGAATAAGTCCTAAACAGTTTGGTTGGCTAAGCCTACCTCGAGCATACTGATAAACACCTAGATACGAGTACCCAATTAAACCAGCCACAAAGGTACGTTACTTTGTGCGACGACGTTGAGGCAAAGTTGCGGCAACTTATAAAGTCACTGTTAGCAGCGGGGGTAAGCCAACCAAACTCATAACAAGAAAGGAACAACATGTGTCACGAATGTGAAGACGATGACAATGAATTTGATATGAGCATGCTTCCACCTGAAGAGATGGAGCAGTTCATTGACTTTGCTTGTATGCAAGTAAGCAAAGTTATTGATAAAGCAGAAGCACAAGGTTTTCTTTACCAACTCATTACTGAGTGGCCAAAGGAAAAACAAGCAGCGTTTGCAATTGCAACGGTGCTACAAGGTAGACTCGAGTCTATCTTTACCGACGAAACAGAAGGAGAATAAATGGACATCGCTATGTTCACTGAGTCATATGAACCGAGCATGGGCAATAAGCGCCGTCAGGTTCTTGTTGTCCCATTCCAGGACGAGATAAAAATCTATTCTCGTGTGACTGATGGCACCAAGGGCTACCACAATAAATGGGAGTCAACAACCCTAGATACATTGGCACAAGAAGTTCATTCAAATGAAGTTACAACAAGAAAGCCAGTTGGCGTCTATGTAACTTCAGCTGATGAACGTGCTATTGAGAGTAAGGGCTATTCTCCAGTCCTAACTACAAAGGCTACAAGTGCACATGCTAAGTCAGCAGTCGAGGCTTTGCCTGATGTGCTTGAAGTAATCAGTACCTTCCATGCCCAAATCGAACAAGGAGACGACACATTGGAAGCATACGTAATAGATAATCGTGCTGCTGCTGGTTCTACGGTACCAATCGTAGTTCCCGTGCCAACACAAACAATGGACGACGTGCCCGCTAAAACATCTGCTGGTAAAACGTTTGCTGTTTCACTGGCCACAGTTCCACCACAGGAACTAGCAGACCGGTACATTCATCGTAAGGTCTATGGAGTCGAAGACTTCAAGACATTCGATAAAGCCCGTAAGAAGCACATCAATGTTCTTATCTATGGCCCAACAGGTCCTGGTAAGACTACAGCTGTTGAGGCGTGGTGTGCTGAGCGTGGCCTTCGCATGGCTACCGTATCTGGTAATGCATCTATGGAATCTCGCCAGCTATTCGGTGGCTTTATTCCTGACGGTGAAGGAAGCTATGCGTGGATTGATGGTCCTGTCACAGATGTAGTCCGCAATGGCGGTGTTCTACTTCTTGACGAGATGAACTTCATCAGTCCTAAGATCTATACCACTCTCTATCCTTTAACCGATGGTCGTCGTAGCATTACATTGCTAGACCACATGGGTGAGACAATCAAGGCTCATGAAGACTTGACTATCTTCGCAACCATGAATCCTGACTACATCGGTACAACGCCTCTCAACTTCGCTATGCGAAATCGTTTTGATATCCAACTTGCTTGGGATTATGACGATGCTGTTGAGGCCAAGCTTGTTGAGTCTAAGTCTTTATTGGCTTTGACTAAGCAACTTCGTACTGAAGCCGCTAAGGGTCAGTATGAAACCCCAATCTCTACTAACATGCTCATGGAAATCTCTGAGTTCATCACGGACCCAGACCTTGGCTATGACTTTGCAGTGGAGAACTTCATTGCTCACTTCTCAGCAGATGAGCAAGCATCTGTGCGTCTGGTATTCCAGACTCACGAGTACAACATCAAGTCTGACTTCGGTATCGAAGTTCCTATTGAAGTGGAACAAGAAGCTGATGTCAATCTAGATGAGCAAATTGCCCAATGGGTAAAACTATCCAACGTCTAAGATAGGAGTTAAATGTCCTTCGCAGAAGAACTAGACGAAGCCTGGTATCAAAAGGAGCGTGATGAGGAAACTCAGTTACGCTCCGTACGCCTCAATGCTCTGTGCCGTGTGTATGAACAAGCGGATAGAGTATTGACTGGTGACCCAGTACTCGTGCATGTCATGCCTGATGGCCCCGCACCTGCGTGGTCTGATGGTCAAGCTATCTACTTGAACGCTGAGGAGATAAATGACATAGACCTTGAGACTTTGACTCAAGTCAATGGCCTCAACTATCATGAGCTAGCTCACCACCTATATACTCCTCGTAAAGGCACAGTCTTTATGAAGTGGGTGCTAGAGAACAACATGATGCAAGCGGCCAATATGCTGGAGGACCAGCGTATTGAAACCTTGCTAGTGGCACGCTATCCATCTATCGCTCCGTATCTAACAGCTACGGTAGCTAGGTGGTTGGCAGCTACACCTAATGATGCATTAGGTAACTATATGCTGGTGCGTGGTCGTAGGTATCTACCTATTGAGATACGACAAGCATTCCGTGACCTATTCATCCATCCTGAACTAGTACCAGTCATCGCAGATATTGTTGATCAGTATCGTGTGCTGGCATTCCCACGTGACTATGAGCAAGGTAAGATACTCATTAAGCGTTGGAATGATGAGGTGCTAGCTAAGCTGGACCTACCAGATATCCCTAATGGTCCTAACGGCTGTACATCTCGTGACCCAGTAGGTAAGGGTCGTCCTGAACCAGGCAAGGCTCAGGAGAAGGATGCTAAGCGTGCTGGTGGTATGGGTAAGGCTGAATCAACTAGCGTCAGTCCTAAACCAAATAACTCCAACACAAACAACGCACCAATACCACAACCACAGTCTGCACAAGAAGCGCTAGATATGCGTGAACAGGTGCTAAACAGTGATGCCCCACCATCTGCAACTCCTGGAACAGGACACGTAGAAAGTATGGGCGGCTTACCTGACAGGCTCAACGATTTGCTTGAGGACACCATCCAAACAGTTCTGGAACGTAAAGATGTCCAGCAGGATGTTAAGACGAAGCAGAAGGTAATCGTTGGCGGTGATGGTAAGCATGATGATGTAATCCGTCCTGGTCGTTATGACAAGACTGAGGTGCCAGTAGAAGCTATGCAAACATATCGTAGGTTCGCCAAGGAATTGGAACGCCTACGTGATGAGTGTGAGCCTATGTGGCATCGTGAGGAGTCTAGTGGCAGGCTCAATGTACAACGAACAATCAGAGGCTGTGAGATTGATGAAGCCTTTGACCGTTGGGATGAAGGCAATGATGGTGCAGATGTCGAGGCTGTTATTCTTGTAGACCGTTCTGGTTCTATGGGGTCTGACGCCAATGACAGGAATGCATCTATTGCCTGCTGGACTATCAAACGTGCACTAGAAAGCATCGGCGCCCCGGTGACTGTGTATGCGTTTGATGACAAGGCTGAACTAGCCTACGCTAGAACTGAACTGGCAAACAAAACCCACTTCAAGTTCATCTATGGCAATGGTGGAACTAATCCATATTCCACTTTGCTTGCTGCTGAGCAACTTCTATTATCTTCTCGTAAGAAGAATAAGATGTTGTTTATCGTAACTGATGGTGCGTTTGATGAGAACAAAAATGATGAAATCATCGAACGCATCGGTAAGCGTGGCATTCTAACAGTCATGACCTTAATCATGAAGGATACTGACATGGACTGGTACAAAGAACGCTATGGCTTCACGGATGATAAGTTCCGTCATAAGGCTGAAATCTTTGGCCGTATCAAAACAGCTCGTGATCTATTGCCATTTGCCAGGTCGGTAGTGGTAGGTTCAATCAAGAAAAGAGGAAAATAATGTTCGTTGTATTTGATAGCTTAACAGAGACATTGATAGGTCCCTTCAATGACTATGATTCAGCACAGATGTTCATACTCCATGCATCTGATGAGATTATAGATGGAGGAGCTAATCTAACTATCGAAACTATTTCTGAACCACAGGAATGGGCTATTGACAATAACCTAGTCATCAGTGCTCTAGTATGAACAATGACAGACTAAGGCAAGTAGACCCAGCTGGGTGGTTTGCCCAGCTGCTGAGGGAGAAGGAAAATGCTCGCCTCAACACAAACAAAATCATAGTACGTAACCTACTAGTACAGCATGGGGCTGAGGACCTCATTCCTATGCTATTGGAGGACTAATGATTAAATGCAGTCTATGTAAAGATGTACTTGGTCAGGACGACTCGTATGTAGTACACAGTCAAAGAGTTACATGTTGGGACTGTTACTTTGGAGATGATGAGGAAGATACATGGTAAACACATTTCTGCCTTACGCAGACTTCAAACAAGTAGCCCAATCCCTAGACGATAGGAGACTCGGCAAGCAACGTGTAGAAGCGTTGCAGATTCTGAGGGCCAACCTGGGTCTAACTATGGGATGGCGTAACCACCCCGCCGCTGTAATGTGGCGAGGTCATGAAGGAATGCTTGCTGCTTATGCCATAACTATGTGTAACGAATGGGTTAGCCGTGGCTATGCGGATAGCACCAAGCAACAGGTAATAGAACTCATGAAACAATACAACCTAAAACCATTTAAGAAACCTTGGTGGTTAGGAGCTGAGAAGTTTCATGAGAGTCATCAGTCTAACTTAAAGCGTAAGCTTCCTGAGCACTACGACTTTGATGTAGCAGATGATATGCCGTATCAATGGCCTACACCCGAGGGTACATTCCGCACAACTCAAAAGGATAAGGATGAACCTAAGAAAATCAAGAGAGCAACTAAGAAGACTGTTGGAACTGCGTAGGTCTAACGCAGCTTCAGCAGTACCAAACAAAAAAGCTTACAGCCGTAAGCGCAAGCATCCAAAAAAGGAGATAGAGTGATAACCACAACCCGTAAGGAAGCTGTTGGATTGATAGAAGACAGCATGAACACAGACATACCTCTTAAAGATGAGAGTCTTGAGAAGGTAATTTATGCAGTTAATAATGATCTTAGTGTTCGTGACTGGGTAATGGGTATGCCAGCCAGGTTTACCATGGACGAATCAATTCAGTTCGTACGGTACATGGCCGTTAATACCACGGCAGAAGATAGTGTGCCGTTTACTACAGTCAATGCCATCTTTGAGTATGAACGCAATAACTTAGACGATGCAAATAAGTTGTTGGAGTACTCTCTGAAAATCAATCCTCTATACCCATTAGCACACTTAATGTCTAGGGTATTTGATTCGAATAAACTATCTGGTGATGCAATGAAGACAATGCGTGCAGGGCTGGACCACGTAGTTCTTGAAGCGTGTCAAGAAGATGTAACAATCACAGACGAGGAGCAAGAATGAATAAAGTAATATGGCAATCAACAATAACTGCAGATATGGTAGAGGACTGGACTGATGAGGAAATTGAAATGCTCATCGCAGACCTAGACGATGCAGTTGCAATGACCTACCAAGACTGGGAGATCAATCATGACTAGATACAGAGTAACTATGCACGACCACGTTATCTATGACTATTGGGTAGAGGCAGACTCTAAGCATGAAGCCATAGGTAAGGCAGAAGAAAGTGCTGCCAATGATGAGAGGCACCTCTGGGAGGTAGATGAGATGGCTGGGTGGACAGACATCGGAGATATCTATAACGAGGCTGGCGAGGAAGTTTGACCAACACAAACAATTCCGCTAGACTAGATAAGGAGGGGTGATATGAATGGCTGATGACGATATCTATGACATCCGGTTAAAAGTACGGGTCAAAATCAAAAGATGGCGAATAGACGACCAATCCAATCCCAATAACAGAGAGTGGAAGATTGGTGTCTGGGATCGCAATACAGAACAATGGCAAGATGTTATGAATCTAGGCCGTCCTGGTGAGGAAGCATACATCGAAACCATTGAGGAAGTTAAGTAGACTCCCGGGCGCAATCCGGGAGCCTTGAGGGTGTGAACTCTGTTCTTAAAGAGCTTACACCATAAGTATACAGTAGAGGGGGAAACAATGTGATGTGGCAAATGGCTACACTACCAATCAAAACCAAGGAGATACGAAGACTTGTAGATTCTCTGGAAGAGCAGGGTCTGCAGGTCAGTGTTACTCCTGGCAAGCACCATATAAAAGTGGTTAATCCACGTACAAGCAAGGTCGTGTTCTTCGGTGCCCAATCCTTGGGTGACCGTAGGGCAGGCAAAAATATCCTACGTGACCTAAAGCAGGTAGGCTACAGGCAGAACATAAAGCTCTGAGGAGGGCAACATGGCTAAGAAAGTAAATCAAACACTGAACGCAAAGCTGACCAAGAACACTTCTGTAGAACGTGGTGGGGCTTGGCTGCTATCTATCACCATCCAAAATGAAGGGGAACAGTCTTTCATTATGGATACGCACTCTGCTTGGTCTAATCCATCAGCAGCTAAGCGCTATCTAAAGCAAGTGGTCCTAGATAACACGCCCCGTAAGTCCATCAAGATGGAAGTTAAGGCGCTGAATGAGGCAGACAAGCCTACTCACATAGCAGGCTCACTTACCTATAAGGTAGATGCATAAATGGATATGGAAACACTACTACCCCGTACCTGTCAAATGTGCATGGGTACGGGGATTGCAATAATGTATATAGATGAAGATACATATGAAGCACGACCCTGTGAATGCCAATACGAGGAGGAAAGCAATGCCTAAGTACAGAATACTATTCAATGCAGAAAAGAGTGGCACTCTTATCTTCGACGCAGACGATGCTGAGCACGCAAAGGAAATCTATGAGGGTCTATTGACCAGGGATACTTATCCCGATGAGTTGGAGAGCTATGAAGATATAGAAACGTCAGATACCACCTACTATGAACTAACCGATAACTCTGGACGAGTGCTAGCTATCTAATCTTTCGAGCACACTCACAAAAGCAATTAGCCCCCGGCCATTAGGTAGGGGGCTAAATGTTTGTGTTGGCGCCGTTTTATGCGTCAAATTCCTCATCTGCAAGGATATCATCTAGTTCATCTAGATCATCCTCATCAAAGTCGAAATCTTCGAAGCCATCTTCGAAGTCATCTTCGAAGTCTTCGTCGAATAGGTCTGGATTGATATCGTCTGACATGTCTTACTCCCTAGGCATTATCTTTGATTAGCTTTACTTCACAAGCGTCTGTGGTGCAATAGGCTTCACCGATAGCATCAAACGCCATACCTGCATACACACCACTCAAATCAATTGGGAAGAGTGTCATACGGGCTTCTTCATATTCAGCTGCAGTACTCTGTGTGTACGGCATCTGTGGATATAGAGTATCATCCATTGCAAGGAATGACACAGTCTTCAGTTGTCCATCATACATGTGTAATACAGTGCCGATTGCATCAGCTTCTGTCTTGGGATCAAACGATACAGTTACAGATACAGAGTTATCTGACCAGTAACGTTGTGCAGTTGCAGCAAGTGCCATCTTCTCATAGATAGACACATCTTTTTCTGAACGTTCTGCTTGTGACTTGATTGGAAAGTACACCACAGATGTTGATTGTGGATCAGATGCTGCAGGCTCAATGCGATAGTTAGCCATCTTAAAGAGTGGAAGCATTGGATCGCTATTACTAAAACGAATAGTACGCAAGAAGTACTTACCTCCTGGAGTCCAGTGAACTCCTGGTGACTCACCTGCAAGAATAGAAACAGTGCCGGATGGCTTAACTGTTGTCATCTTGATTGACTCACGAATACCAAGCCATTCGCTATAGCTCTTGTCATAGCTAGAGATAATGTCATAGCCTTCATCCATCCAGGTACGAAGCAAGGGAAGACCCTTCGTATCCGCAAAGTTAGCGATACCGGAGATTGAGGTTCCAATACGGCGGTTACGCTGCATGATGGCGTTTGTTTCTTCCCAGTGGGTAGGGATAAGAGTCACGGTCTTGGCATAAAGGTAAGCAAACTTGAGCGTACGCTTGAAATCCTCTAGGCTGTCATGACGGTTGATATAAGTCTCTACGAGAGTACAGCACTCCATTGATTCCAAGGATTGTTCAGCACATGGGTTATACCCAGCTGCACGCCAGTCCTTGTTGTTCTCTGGGTCGGAAAGACGTCCGTATTTACGGGTAACATCCATCCAAATTACGCCAGGTTCACCGTTGCGGGCAATACCCTCAATGATGGGAGTTAGGTCCTGACCAACAGATACTTCGACAGAGTTGTTGGACATCCAGCCCCAACCAGGAGCATTCTTGTCATAAGAGTTACGCTCTGGGAATACTTCCGCATTCTTTAGGTTAATAAACTCCTCATCATCAATACGACCAATAAGAAGTTCGGCTGAACGACGTACGTTTCCTGATACGACACAGACGCCAATTAGGTTACCGATGTCTGCGATGTCACGACGGGTTAGCTTTTCTCCGTTCCTACCTGCAAAAAGCCGTTCAATATGGTCGTGCAACTTCTTTAGAGGTTCATGTCCTGCTGCCGTACCTCCAAAGATTTTAATGGGAGCACCTGCAGGACGAACCAAAGAGTAATCAAAAGTATAAAGAGGTTGGTCAGGCTTTAAGAAAGAGTTAATCTGTAGGACTACAGATTCAACCCAACCTTCTCGTGTGTCAGGTACTTGGTAGACCTGCATTTCTTCAACTCGTGGCTCATAGATGGTGAAGTCCTTATCAGCACCCTTGTCATCAAAACCCACACCTACACCAAGCATGCTGGCTTCCATGAGGAAGGCAAAAGGTTTTGCTGGATCAATCTTGGTCATAGAGTTGGTAGATACAAAAGAGCAGTTCTGCAACGCTGCAGAATTCTTATGAACATTAACAAGTGGGGTTCCCATCATCCATAGGCCTCGGCCTGGTGGAGTCCACTTCAATTCAAATAGACGGTCAAAAGCTTCCTTAGCTGAAGCCTGAGCTTTGGCGTCTGACCAAGGTAGCCTTTGGCTCTTGGCATGGTCTTTCTGGAGTGAATACATGCCGTTGATGACACGCTCACACACATCTACCCAAGTCTCCTTGGTTCCGTCTTCTTTAAGACGAGAGTATGTCCGGAGGAATGTAATCTCACCCACTGAGTTGCCGGCGGCATCTTGGTAGCCCCAAGGGACCTTCTTTGATTTATAGCTGTTTATAAATTCGTCGGCTAGTTTAAACGAAAACACGTACACTCCCATTTCTGTTAATTATTGACTGTTATCAGGTACTACTACTCTAAGCTATCAGAGATAATCTTAGTGACTTGCTCCTCATTAATGACGCCTCCGGGAATCTCCCGTAGGGCGCTTGCTCGGTCTCCGAAGAGCTGGGACAGCACACCGCCAGAGGTCTGGCGCTCCGCTGTGATCCGGATGAACTCCTTATTCTCTTCCAGTTTCTTTACTTCACCTATGATCTTAAATAGTCGGTCAATCTCTTGGCCGGTATTTGGATCGGGGTATCCACCGTTCAATTCCTCAGCAAAACGTGCAAAAGCTACTCTTCCGACCTGCATTTCAATGATTGTATTCAACATCGCCTTGAGTTGGTCCTTTGTCTTTAGTTCGACAGGGAGGTTAAAGGCACAACTATTATTAGGTTTGAAAGCCGGACAGTTGGCTGCTACGAAGCAGGTATTGCATTGACGAAACGAACTTGACGTACTTTGTAAAATAGGAACATCCGAAATAATGTCTCTTCCGGAGTCGTCTTTTTCCAAAACTGACTTAGTTGTTACACCAAAAACAGGCAAAATTCCGACATCCTCAGGCTCTCTTTTGGCGTAATTTTTCCGCACATCAGGGGCCCTGTTATCAGGAGTAACCCCCCTGGTTTCCGCAGAACCTGGAGTATCTAATTCACCCTTGTTATCTGATAACAGTGGGTCTGGAACTACAGTTAGGTGGGACTTCTTGCTATTCAAGGAATTCTCTAGCTGCAGGTATGACCAGATAGCAAGTCGAGTAATCTCGTTACTATCATCATTCATAATCTTTTCAAAGTCCAAGCCAGCCTTCTCGATGACCGCCTTATAGCGGGGGCGTGCCTGGTCTTTCTGCTTTTTCTGATAACGTACCAATCGGGTACCATCCCAGACGATAGTCTCACCACGCATCATAGGCGATAGCCAAGACAAGGTACTTGCTGTAGCTAGTGGAACTTGCCGCAAGTTATCTGGCTTAGCACAGGCAATGCCGTGGAGCTGAGTATCTGGGAACTGGTTGAGAATAGCCCTAGAACGGCTTGCAAGGCTCTTGTCGTCCTCTATGGACTCTCCGAGTATTGCGATGTTAGGGTATTGCTCTGCAAGGCTATAAAGGCCGGTATGGCCGGTATCTTGATGCCAGACCACGGAGTAGCGATCCAGACCGAAGTCTTCTCCAAAGGTACGGCGCTGGTGGTTGATCCAGTTTTGACCCAGAGCTTTAGCGTCCAGCTCGGTTGCCATTACAATCCTATCCTCATTGAGAATGAGGAAGTCTTGGTAATCCGCAGCGTATTCCTCTAGCTCACGTGAGGTCATGTTCAGATCATTTAGGTTATGGCCGCCACCATCTACGTAGACCTTCACATCGTCAGGGAATCTCTCTGAGATTAGATAGTCTTTGGTCTTAGGCAACCCACGCTTGACCAGGCGGAAGTAGTTAATGCTAACGTACTTGGCTCCGGCATTGGTCAGGAGATTACGATGGGAGGGGACTTCTGCCCCCATAAATACAATGTTCATTCAAACCGCTTTTCATTGCTGCCTAGGTGTGCCTCTAGAAGAGCCAGCTTTTGTCGTTCTACTTCAGCTGATAGTTCTTCCCACGGCTTAACTGAACGGGAGTGCCTTACAAATTTAGGTGCTGCGAACATTATGGCAGGTACGCCAAGGTACAGTGCTTCTGCACAGAAGTCGGCATCTGGGTCTATGAATAAAGATATTTTACCTCTAGCCATAGCGTATGCCAGCTGTCGAGAGCGTAACTCTTGGCCTTCAAAGAAGTACCTATCATCATAGACATCGGCATAGCCAAAAATCATATTGCCTTTTAGCCAGTGCTCTGTTTCTTTTGCGCTTAAATCTGAGCAGATAACCACACGATAGTGCTCAGAGAGAATTCTGAATAGCTTTACACCCTCTGGTATTGGATTACCAGTCTCAGTCCTTAGAACGCCCTCTAGGGCGATCAATGCTGTTGCCATCAGTTTCCTCTTCTTCGTCCAAATGTTTCCACTCACAATGTCTTGCGAGGGAAGCTACCACGTATACCTTGTTACACAATTCGCACTGCCAAGGATTAGCCATAGGCTAATTATATGTTACTTGTATTTACTTTCGCTCTTCAACTTCTTCTGTTCACGCTTCTCTTTTAGAGAGAGTTTGGCGTCTTTTTTATCGTTTTTGTTGCCCTTTTGCTCTTTATTTGCCACGGAGGCTTCTCCTAACTAAAGTAGATGCGTTAGGCAGCTCTGTACCATAAAGCTCAAGCTGTCGTTTAGCATCAATATTGGTTTTTGTGTCTTTAATACTTTTTAGTGCCTGAACTACACCAGAACGCTTTCCTGCTTGCCAACGGTAATTGTTGTAATCGGAGTATCCGGAACCAGTCTTACTGAAAGCAGTCTTACGACCTGTATGAATAGAATCATAAAAGGCAACGGCCTGCTCTATAGCATTTTGAAGCTTACGTTCGGCGTTTGCCCTGTATGCAGGGTTTACAGTACTCTTTAACTCATTAAGAGCATTGTGATATCGGTTAACAAGCTCTTCGCCCATTTCCCTATCACGTTCTGCATTATGTTCCCATGCACGGCTGTAAGGAGGTTGAGGATTTATATCCGGCTCAACTGTCCATAGATCGGCTGTTAGATCGTAAGCAGCGTAAGGATTGATATCCCTAATATCTGACTGTGGATTTACATAGTATGTAAGCTCATAGCCTTCCCAGTTACTGGTGTTAGGCATTAGATACAAATTGAATCCTTCATTGAATTCAGCTGCAATCTCTTGATTAGAGAACCCAATGTAATCCGGGTTGCTCTCACGAAACTTAACATAGTCAATACCAACTAGACAATCTAAATCACCCGGAGTTCTGGAAGCCTCCCATTGATAGGAAACTCCAGAACCGGCAAGCCATGCATGGGTCCACTTATGTGGATCCGCATACTGCGTGCCAAGATGATCAAAGAGCATAGATAGAATACCTGAACGAACCCATGGCTTAAGCTCTCGTCCCTGGAATAAGTTTGGATCCAGTTCAAGAGAAGGTGCACTGAAATAGGAAGTAGACCCAGGTGTAATTACCGGGTTAGCTGCCTCATAATCTTTAAAGTCCATAGACATATTCTTCATCCTCTTCGTCGTTACGTCTCGGCATGAGGAGAACTATTCTGCGCTAGGTGCCGTATTTTCCTTAGCAGACGCCATAGTCAGCTTTAAGCCAACATATTCAGCAGCAGATTGTGCCTGAAGATCCATGAGAATCTCAGAGGTATAGCGGCGAACCTCAATTAATGTGGCTTGACGCTCTACGGGAATAGAGAATGCCGCTACGTCACGTTCGACGTATACGTCTCCATCATCTGTAACAAATACGGCATAACCAAATTTAATTTTTGGCTGAGAGGGGGTTGAATCAGTGGTTGTCTCGTCTGTCATTTTATATCCTATTCGTATAGTCCGGCTTTTTTACGGTTTTGTTCAACTACATATGTCTTAGCAGGGCAGAAATCGCACAAGAACACCATAGTACTTTGAGATTTTGCTGCACTTTCTAGACCTATTTCCTTACGAAGGTCATC
>Ga0208504_1000086_pt1 | contig 24699 bp, 22 predicted proteins | sample CryBogCBH05Oct08_FD_184595 | JGI IMG/M metagenome (GOLD analysis project Ga0208504, IMG submission 184595) | Freshwater microbial communities from Crystal Bog, Wisconsin, USA - CBH05Oct08 (SPAdes) | ecosystem: Environmental > Aquatic > Freshwater > Lake | place: Crystal Bog, Wisconsin, USA...
TTACAACAATTATTACAAGATTATAAAATGTACAAAATTAATAAAACGATGGATGATATGGATGTTGAGAAATAATTTATCTTGAATGTTTTATATTATCACTTGCGTGTATACATTGTAATGAAGCGTTTACACTATGATAATCTTGCCAAAGTTTTGTTATGTTTGTATTCTGAAAGACAAAAATATTATCAACACACTTTGTTTGTAAATCTTTATCATCTAAATTATTAAGTGTTGTAAAATTAGTAACCATATTCTTAAATGTCATGGAACTTTCATAATCGTGATCTACATGTGTATCACTATTATTATATAACACAAGTCCTGTTTTTGGACAAGTTCTAGATACATTTTCACTAAAAAAACTATTCTTAAAGTCTTTTATTTGGTCATTTATCGTATTACGAAATGCTGCTCTAATTTTATTCTTTTTTATAATATCTGCATAATTTAAACATGAAGAATAAGAAAAGAAATGTTGTTTATAATATCTTTTATCTACAAATCCAAAATATTTAGTATTATATTTTCCTCCTCTTGTTGTAAAAAAATATAATGGTTCTAATGTATTTATTTTTGATTCATAATTATAATGTAATTTTAAAATATCATTTAATATATCAAATTCTTCTATAATAGCACCTATTTCATTTGTTTGTAAAATAGTTGAAATATACTTATTTAGTTCTTTTTTTGTTGATAAATTATATTTTTTTAATATTTCTTTTACTTTTTGTGTATGTTCTTGTTTGTCCATGTTTATTGTATACATGTTTTATATTTCTATATTGTTTAGACAAAGTTTGGAACATTTGTCAAGGGTATTGAATGGACCAGGGTGGGCCTGGGCCAACGTAGGGTTGGAAATTATTTATAAAACTAGATATTACTCACTTTGTCACTTTGTGAATTGAGGAAGTGAGCATTTTTATGTTTTTCCTATGTTTTAAAATGTACCTTGGCCCAGGCCCAGGGTGGCCCACTTATAAATTTTCATTATATAAACCATTTTGCTTCAAATATTCAACCACTTGCTGTGGATTGTTACCAAAAGTATAATATCTTATTTTACTTCCTCCTTCTCTTGTTCTACGTCCAACTTCTGGTTTTAGTCTTTTTGAAATACAATCCCTAAATGTGTTTAAAGGAATAGGTTTTAATACACCAAAACGTTGCTTATATTCAATAAACACTTGATACAAGTCTTCATATCTAAATTCATGCTTATACTCCCAAGTATTATTAATAGGATGGCCTGGTGATTGATACTCTTCAATATAATATTGTATAAATTGAATAGGTAATGGAATAGCCTTCATTCTGTATTTAGCTTTTTCTTCTGTTTCTAAAATAATACGAGGATTATATGTTGATAAATCTTTTGATTTTAAAAACTTGTATACTTCTAGGTGTACTAATGGATCTTTACAATATTGTACAAATTGACTGTAATATTCTTGATCATTAGCACGTGAACAATCTGCATCTAATATAAAATATCTTCTATCATTAAAACCTTCATCAATACATACACAATAATCATTGTTAGATGTCATTACAAAATTTGAACAATTACGAACTTTCAGTTTATTTAAAAACTTAGCTTCAGCTTGCATAAATGGATCAGTAATCATACTTTTTATTTCATTAGCCTGGGCTTTTGTCATTGAAACTTCGTTTACGTTTATCAATAACTTGTTCATTAACTCAGAATTAAAATGACCTAATAATCCATCCACATTGTTTACTTGTAAATACGTTTCATGTCCAAATATACCATGTCCTAGCAATGTATCAAATATTAAACCTTTACCTACACCTTGTTTTTCACTTTTAATAACAACAGCTACCATATTTGGCTCTGATGGCTTTTGTACAATATTAGCTATCCAATTAAGGAGATAATCACCATGTTGTTGATTACCTTTACAAAACACATCAGTGATATGCGATATGAAAGGATTAACCATTTCTATATTATAATCATAAGATGTAATATTGTACATCATTTCAATTTTTAATCCAAAATACAAATTAAAAGTATCAAATCTTAATGGAACATTCATATCAGGTTCAAATTCTACATTAATATATTCACGTCTATCAGAATGTACTAACCAATCTTGCATAAAAGGTTTAATATTTTCATTAGCATCTAATAAACTCTGTTTACTGTATCTATGAGTAAGCTTACATGGTTTGTTATATTCATTATATTCTATTCTAAAATATTCAGTTTTTGTTAATGCAATAATACAAAAAAACCTATTAATATATTTAATTACAAAATCAATGTACAATGGATCTACATAAGGTCTACCTAATGGAGGATAAATAAGCATATCATCACAAAGATGTTTTTTATTAAATATACAGTCTTCAAAAATATCATTATCACCTATGTTTACTTTTATACCTACAAAAGTCATAAAATTTATTAGAGAATTCGAATTTTTATCATAATGTTGAAAAGAGTCCCATTTTTTTTCACAAATATGTTCATTATATTTAGGTGATAATTTAGAAAATAATTTAAATGTTTCTACATTACAATTAGCACGATACAATTTTATACCAACAGATACCCATTTAGAATAATCACTAGAATATTCACTAAATAATGACACATTTTTAATAAAACATTGTTCTAAACCACATTGTTCATTATTTGGTAATAATTTAATAGGCTGAACAACTGTTTTTTTAATATCTTCTTTCATTTCAAGCAATATGCTATTTTCTGGAATATATGTAATAAGTGCATCAAGAAAGGAATGATTAGATACAATATTTAAATGTCTATCTTTTCCATATTTAGTACACATAGGCATTCTAAAACATCTAACACCATAAATAACACCATCAAGAAAATCTACAGTATCAAATAAAGACTTAAATACATTATCTTTTAAAAATTTTAGAGATTTTATATTTTGAAAATGAATTTTATTAAGAATAAAATGAAAAGATGTTTTTGTATCACTACTACTATTAAGAATTACAATATCATCTTTTGTTACTTCATAAGGTTCAAATGCATGTACTATATTATCAATTATCATATCAATATTTATTTGTTTTACATCTTCTGGAAGTGCTGTTTTACAGTCAAAATCTAAATGCCATTTTACAGGCTTATTTTCTTCAATACACTCATAGAAACATCGTTCTTCGAGAGGAAGTGTTTGAATATAGGATGAAAATTCTGGAAAATCGTCAATACGTGCAAACTGTTTTTTTCCATCATTTTCATAAACATCGCGTGCGATAAGATATGCACCAGATTGTTTATCATTACAAGCTTTTTTTGTTTTTTCAAAACCGATGTTTGTTGGTTGTTGATTCATTGTTAACCAATAGGTTGGATTTTTATTGTTCCTTTTCTTTCTTTGAGGAAAATAATATTATTAATTAAACGTAAAGTATTTATTTATATACCTTCGGTTATATTTGTCAAGGCTTCTAAAAATAATTTATCTTCTCTATCTTTATAATAACGACGAAGAACATTTTGTTTTTGATATTCTTTATATTTTTCATCGGTATGATATTTATGTTTCATGTATTCTCTACTATTTTTATTAATTTTTTCATAATATTCCGAATATAGTTTCATTTTAATTCTTCTTGAATAATTTCCTAATCTTTCATTTTCTCTCATTGGATACAATGTTTTCCAATATTCTGTTCTGCATTTGTACTCCGTACCATCTTCAGCAATGTATGTCATATTTGTTTAGTTAATATAAATACAAATATTTATTTATATTATTTAACGTGTTTAGTTTAAGAAAATAAAAAAATATAATATAATAATAAAGATGTATATTTTATTATATTATTTTATGGATCTACAAAATATAAAAGAAGTAAATTATACAAATATACTTAAAATAAATAAACAATTAAAAAAACTAAAAGTAAATAAATAAGTGTGTTTTTATTTTTTATTCTTTTTTTACCCATTTTTGTTTTGGTTCATCTAAAACGTCTACATCGAATCCTGTATCTTTTTTGTCTGTGTAATTGCGTTTAATTACATCAATACTCGTTCCCATATTCTTGGCAACTTCTCTTATTTGTTTATCGGAATAGTCTTTATCATCTAATAAATTAGCTAATAAATGGCGCATACTATTAATACTAAAGGCTCCTTTTAAATTATATTTTTTAGCAATACCATGTATTTTTGTAACAATTTGTGTTTCTGTTAATGGTTCGCCGAATTCATTTTCAAATAAATATGTATTGTCTTTATGTTTATTTATATAATTTTTAATACTATTAATAGCTTGTTCATTTACAATTGGTTGTATTTGTTTTCCTGTTTTGACAATATTTTTATAATCATTAAATATAAACTGTTTTTTATTTTTTGTAAATTGAAGTATATTATGTATACCATCATCAGGTTGATTAATTACACAATTAGCATAATCTGAAGATCTTCTGGGAGGTTGATCCATATATAATGCTATGAGTAATTTTGTTTCATCATTCTTTTCTGTTTTTGATATATCATGTAGTTTATTTCTTAATTTTATCCAATCATAATTACCATAATATTCCGGAGTTCTTTGCGGATATTCAGAATGTTTAGGTAAACTATCTAACATTTCTTTATAGTTATTATAAGCCTTATCAATTTCAGATACATCAAAAGGAAGATAGTAGATTAGTTTAACAATAGGACTATAAAAACCGACAATAGTATCTCTATGGAAATTATTAGTTGTTAAATAATGTACTATATTTTTAGAATCTGTTACAAGAAAATCTAGATTTTTTACATTAGCATTATATTCTCTCACAAATTGTTTAATTTTATAACGATAGTTTTTAGTTGTTACTTTACGTTTTTTCATTTGTTTTAGTATATCTTCTAGTTCATCTTCTACATTATTATGTTGTACTTTCTTAATAATTCTAAATGTAGATTTCTTTTCTTCTTTTTCTTCCTTTTTATAAATATTTTTATTTTCCTTTTTTTCTAATATACGTTTAGATTTACGTGTTTCAGAGTTATTTTCAATAACTGGGTTGTCATGGGTGATATTTTCTTCTAAATGTTCCTCTTTTACTTCAAAAATATTAGTAGGAATTGTCTGTTTTTTTAAAGGATGTTTTTTAATTCTTACTTGTTTATCAGCTTCAGCTGTTATTTTTTTATACATAATACTATATTCATCACGTGTTTTTTCTGAAAAATTTGTTAAGTAATGAACAACAAAATGGAAACAATCTGAATATTTTTTTAAATTAGCATCACTTAATGTTTTTAGTATATTAATAACTTGTTCATATTCATTAATTAGATAATCGTAATCTGAATCATCATTTTTATCCATTTTTTTCAATGTAAAGTGTTTAATAGCTTTTTTATACATTTCACGTGTTTTTTCACTTTTGACATTATTAAGGAACGACATGTTGTTTGGTTGTTTTTATTAAGTAGCAAGAAAATAATTTTACGTTATTCTTAATAATAATACATTCATTTATTTAAGTTCTTTCCTGTCGAGCTAGCATTAATACATTTGGATAATATTGTACATTATGAGTATTTAATAAACGATTAATTTGTATACGGCGTATTTCGTATAGTTCAAAAGTTTCTATTTTACAGTCACTATAAATATCATCTAGCATTTCGTGTTTAGAAATAATAACCATTGTAAAATTTTCGATACCAATTTGTCTCATATGTTTATACAATTTAGTATTACTTTTTTTAGCATCACGTAAATGTTGAAGCCATCTGTTTCGTGGATTAAATGTCCTACCAACATATATTTTATCATCTATACAATTAATAATATGATAAATTGATCCTATTTTAATTTTATTATTTTCCATTGTTTACAATATCATCTTCAATTTGTTTAAATCAAAATACCAAAACCATCCTTTATTTTTATTTTTTTTAAATACATAAAATAACATAAATACATAAAATAACATAAATACATAAAATAACATAAATACATAAAATACATATTTTTATTTTTTTATTTTAAATAACGGAATAGCGGATTAGTAGCATATTATCCGCTATTGTATATATATTAAATATATATACAATAGCGGATAATATGCTACTAATCCGCTATTCCGTTATTTAAAATAAAAAAATAAAAATATGTATTTTATGTATTTATGTTATTTTATGTATTTATGTTATTTTATGTATTTAAAAAAAATTAACACCAAGTTAAATTAAATGCAGGTTTTTGTGGTTGTGGTGGTGATATTTGTTTTTTCTTTTGAGCTTTTGGTGGTGTATATACAAGTGTTTCTTCATCTGATGAACTATCCGATTCTACAACAACTATCTTTTTTTTTACAATCTTTTTAGGTTTTTGTTTCTCTACAACATAATCTTCAGATGAAGATGTATCACTATCCTGTGGTATAATTTGTTCTTGTTTAGGTTTACGTGTATATTTCTTTCTAGGTTTTTTTACTTCATTTACTTCAAAATTAGTTTTTTTAAATTTATCAAATTCTTCTTTTTCTTTTTTTAATTGTTCTTTTTCTTTACATAAGTTTTCTATTTCTTTTTGTTTCTTTTTTTCTTCTAACAATTGTTTTCTTTTTTCTCTTCCTTTTGCTAAATTCTCTAACATTTTATCACTACAAGGTACTTTTCTAGTTCTTTTTGTTTTTTCTTCTACATATGTTTGTGTTTCTAAATCTAATGTAATTTCTTTTTCAGACATTTTTATTATTACTTATTTAACAGATAATTATTTTATTATTTATTTGTTAATTTGTTTTTTATACATCTGTTGAAATACATTAGGTATTTTTTCATGTGACAATTCTGTATATTTTTCATAAAATATGAAATCTAATACACATGTAAATGTACTAGTAGGTATCCATTGATTAAAATTCTCATCTAATAAAACAATATTTATATTTGTAATATTTTTATCAGCAAAACGTGTTTTAAATTGATTAATATTCTTAAAGAATTCTATACCTGTACCATCAGATGTTAATTGTATTTTTTCTATAATATTAGAACCTGATCCACCAGCTAATGTAACAAAGTTATAATTTGACGTTGCTAGATTAGTTGTAAAATAAAATCCATTATTTCCACTTAGATCGACTATTTGTGACGATATAAGAGTACATCCACTCTGGTAAGGAATAGATGTTTGGTTTGCCTGTACAAGTCCTAATGTAACTAGACAAGTTGAATTTAGTGTTAAAAATGTAAATGTGTTAGCAGTTGTTGTATTCTCAAATGAAAATAAATTAGTTGTTGTATTAAACGATGCTACTATATTACAATTCGCACCAGCACGGGCTGTTGAAAATAAAACATTTAAAGCTGTTGCTAATCCTGATGGTGTATATAACGGATTATTTGGTATTGTAAAATTACATGCTGCTCCTGTAGAATCTGTAAAATTTAATTTATCATTTATGCCTGTAGCTATCGAAATAAAACCAAGTTTTTGAGTTGTAGCTATTATTGTTGAATAAGTATTTGCACCTGATAGTGTCGATAATCCTGTTATTAATCCATTTGGAAATCCTATACAATTGTTTAATGTACTAGTAGAACTTATACTCAATGTTCTAGCACGTGTTGATGTTATTGTAAATTTACTTGTCAGATCACTATATGTTACAGTTATATTTACAAAGTTATTAATACCATTTGCTAATACTGCATTTAATGCTGTTAAAAATGTAGTAACAGTATAATTGCCAGGGGTAATTGTAAATGTTTGTGTATTACTAGCAAAATCAACTAACACTAGTGTATTATTAGATGTATTAATATTATAATTAGTATTAGCTATTGTTAATTCTTGTAAACTTACATATCCTACAACATTTGTTGGTAATTGAATAGGTTGGTTTAATATAAAACCAACATTACCATTATTTACTATCGTATCAGCACCATTTGTATCAAAAAACATTCTAATTGGTGGGTATTCAAAACTCTCTCTATAATAAGTAGACATTTTATTATTAATTAATATAATGTATATATTTTTTTCTCAAGTTATAATAAAAACAAATATTATTTAAAAAATGGTTTTTAATGTTGGAAAAATTAGAAGTACTATTCAACAATTAGGACAAAAACTAACACCTGATAAAATACAACAATTTGGTACAAAAGTAAGGGATACCGCATTTCAAATTGGACGAAAAGTATCGAATACATTAGGTAAGGTATCGGATATTGGAAATAAATTATTACCGATGGCTGAAACAGTAGCCACAGGTTTAGGTTATGGTCCAGAAGTTTTAGGTTTCGAAACAGCTAGAAAAGGATTAGATATGGTAAATACTGCCAAACAAAATGTTGACACATTACGTAACCAAGGATTGGCATTTACAAAAGGAGGCATACCACCTGCACAGATAAAACCGAAATACGATTATTCGGATGTTTATAATTTAAATTCTTTATTTAAAGGCCAATAATTTTTTTTCTTTTTACTATATAATAATTAAATAAAAACTTAAAAAATAATATTATAATTATGGCACAACCTAGTTTTGCGTTACCGGATCAATTAAGATATGATACAAGTACCCCATCTAGTCTTGGAACTGAAGTAACTATGAGTGTTGTGACACCGATAACTGGATCTGGTAATGTTGTAGTAAATGCTGGAAACTACTTTATAATAAATATTCCAAAATCGGGAGATAGATGTGTTTTTGATGCAATGAATAGTTTTTTACGTTTTAAGCTAAATGTTCAAAATTCACAAGGTATAATCACTCTAGCTATGGGTGGTTCATGTGACAGTGTGTTTCGTCGTCTAGAAGTTTTTCATGGTTCAAATGTTTTGGAACAATTGGATCAATATAATAATTTATCTGCTATGTTGTTAAATAGTCAAGTAAATTCTTATGATCGTTCTAATCAATGGAGTATTTTAAAAGGAACAAATCCAGCAAATCCTGTTGTATTTACAGGTGATACGATTTCAACAACTGGTGCTGGTGTAGCAGGTCTTGGAAGTAGATATTTTAGTACTACATTGCTTAGTGGGGTCGTTGGATCGCTATCCAGATGCTATATCCCTCTTTTTGCATTAAATGGGAATATTTCATTTAGAATCACATTGGATAGTCCTGTAGCAGCATTTGTTTCATCAGGTGCAAGATCTGCTGATTTGACCAATAACTGGGTTTCTACTACAGATGGTGTTTGGTTATCTGATATAGAATTTCATGCATCTATCATTCATTGTTCAGAACAGGTTATGCAAGCTATTAGCATGCCTATGTATAGTATACCTACTGAAATGTATAACTGTTTTGAAATAAACTGGACACCTTCTAATCAAATAGAACAATTACTACCTTATAAATATGTATCATTAAAAACTATATTTTTATCTATGAGAAATCCTAATGTTCTTAATAATAATGGATATCATTTGAATAGTTATGGTAGTCAAAATATATATCAATTTTCTTTACGATGTGGTTCAAGAATAATTCCACCCAACCGTGTTAAATGTCCACAAGTACAAAACAACATAGAAGCCTTTGAAGAATTGAAAAAATCGTTCCATTCAGGTGGAAATTGTCTAGCATCTCTTGGTTGTCATAATGTTACAAGTTATAATAAATATGTTAGTAATGATGCAACTGGTACATTTCAAATTGGATTAGATCTAGAACAATTTTCTGGTAAAAGTGGTCAAATTATTAGTGGACTTGACACCACAGCTTCTGATCTATTTTTTAGCGGAACATGGTCAACGGTTGTAAATGACGGAAGTACCAATAATACATCCATTTTAGCAGATTTTTATTCACATTACGATAGTGTTTTGGTAGTTGTAGATGGTCAAATGGTTATACATTATTAATTTCTCTAACATATAGTAAATAAATTAAAATGCGTTTAGGACCAAATAATATACTTAAAGATATGAGAAAACATAAACCTATGAAATATAAACCTATAAAACAAAATAGTATTGAAAAAGCTAAGAAGAAGAAAAAAAATAAAGAAAATAAAAACCTTTTTGTATAATTAAATATATAACAATTTTAATATGGCTCAAAAATCTAGTAAAAATTTATCTACATTATCTAAACATATGTCTAATGATACAAAACTACAAGTTAATACAAATACAGTAACTAATAAACTTATAATACCTGTTTTATCAGCTGCTAATCCAAATCCAACAAATGGAGAAATATATGTTGATAGTACAACGAATCATTTATTTATTTATAAAAATAATGCTTGGGTACAAATTGTATAAAAATTTAATAAAAAATTAGATATTAAACATATTATACTATATTTTCCATAAATATGCTATAATATATTTATAATACTTATTTTTTATTATTTTATGCTATTCTTGTGTATCTTAGGTAGGTTGGATTAGCTATACTTCCTACGTTACCAGTACCTCCACTGAATAAAACAATAAAATAAACTGTTGTTGCTGCTGATACATATATGATACGTCTACATGTAAATGTCATTGTACCTGTTGGAAAATTTGTAGGGACACTGAATGTTGATGTGTAACTTGAAACGCCGCTATCTGGTGTATTACTATTTGTTGATATACAATATATTATATAATTACCAGATGATGAGCCTGTAACAAAACCATATGGAAACGAAACATCACAATCGTATGTACCTTTATATGGTAAAGATATACTAATTACATTATTATAACTACCAGCAGTTAAATTATATAATGTTGATGTTATAGCCATATTTGAATATCCTATATAATTGGCATTTGGTGGTGATGTTGATGGTACACTTTGCATGTTTGTTATTGTTAAATTTGAACAATTTATTGTTGTGGAATTTAATGTATTGGCTGTTGTTGTACCATATAAAACATTATATATAACACCATTATAATCAGATTGTAAATACATAGTATCAAAACCAATCATGTTAAATGTTAATCGATGTGTATTGTATGCTGGTACACTGGATATAAGCTTATTTAAACCATAATAACCAACAGATATTGTAGTTTGTGCTGGATCTCCATTTATAATAGAAAATGTAGATGTAGTTTGTATACTAGTACAGTTTAGATTTTTAGCAAGTGTTAAACTACCAAAACAATCAAATGAATATAATGTACTTGACCAAGATCCACCTATGGCATTTGATCGTATACCTAAAAAACAACCGTTTAATGCTACAAAAGGATATGTATTGAATAACCAAGCATTAGGTCCTGTTCCTAAAACCATAGCATTTCCAGTAGAATCAACTATATTTATAGCTGAACAATTTAATGTTGTTATATTTCCAGTACCTGATTTTAATGTTAATATATTAGCATTATTAAATGATGCATTAGTGGAACTTATATTTGTTATATTTAATAAATTAGTTTGTGAATTAACAATACTAGTATTTATAAAACTTACCAAACTACTGTTATAATTTCCACACTGTGTAATAACACTTGTATTTATAAATGTAGTTAAATTAGGACATGTTATGTTAGTACATGAAATATTTATTGCATTTAAATTATTTGATACTACCAAACTACCAGAAAATTTACTGTTTACACCATCTATACGTAATCCAGATGCAGTATTAGAATGTGGAACAATATTTAATATTTTACCAGAATCTGCAGTTCCTGTAATATTTCCCATAACTAATAAAAAATCTCCAGTTTGTACAGCTGGATTGTAATTACCAGCACCACCACTATTTGGTATTACACGTAACATATTAGTACTAGTTTGGGATTGTATTATCATTCCAGAATTTACTGCTGAATTATCTAAAATTAAATAAGATGTACTAATATTCTGAAAACTAGAATTTGTTGAACATACATTTATAACATTTCCATTTTTAGTTGTTAATGTTGATATATTAACAAATGCAAAAGAACAATTAGTACTACTTAAATTTGTTACAGATGTAAAATTAGATTGTGCATTTACAATGCTTAAATTTATAAATGAAACGAGAGATGAATTATAATTTGTACATTGTGATATTATGGATGTGTTTATAAACGAAACAAGAGATGAATTGTAGCTTCCTACAAACGTTACATATGATATATTATAAGCATTGCATTGGTTTATTATAGATGTATTGATAAACGAAACAAGAGATGAATTATAATTTGCACATTGTGATATTATGGATGTATTAATATAATTATACAAATTAGTACATGATATGTTAGTACAAGATAACGATAAACATGATATATTACTTACATTTAATGATAAACAACTAAGATTAAAAATAGTACTATAACATACATTTTCTTTTAAGATACCAGTATTACTTATACTACATTCCCAAATAGTTGCTGGGTCTATTACCATATTTCGTGCCCATATTGAATCAAATGATGCATTAACAACTGATAAATTTGTTGCGAATACTGTTGTGCTAGAAATATTACCATTAACAGCTAGATCAATATTATTTGAAGGAGCTATACCAACACCTATAGGTTGTGTAAAATATAATGGACTATAATCGCTATTTTGTAGAACTGTAACACTATTAGCTGGTGTTCCAGAATAAAATCTTCTTATTCTAAAACCTGGATCATTTATATTATTACATATTAAAATATTACCTGTACTTGTTGGATTTAATAAAAAACATACATTGGAATTAAGAGATAAATTTAATTGGTTAGCGTTAATTGTTAAATTTTGATTAAGACCGGAATTTATACATGATAAATTTGTTATTAAAGATACACTTACTTCACAAGCATTTAAATTAGCTGTATTTGTTATTGTACTTACATTTAAATTATTTATTGATCCATAAGCTACACCTAATAAAAAACTACAATTACTAATCCATGTAGCAATTTCATTATAAACATACAGGTTTCCTAAAAAACTAGCATTTTGGCATGATAAATTATAAACAGACATACCTGTACAAGATATACTCGATACATTTAAAAAGGATATATTAGCATTTAATGTTGATAAATTTCTACATACTATATTTGTTGTTGATATATTTACACAGGATACAGTAGATGCATTTATTAAGGATATATTTGATGTTATACTATATAATGTACCTGTTGATGTTATATCTGTACAATTTATACCTACTGATGTTGTATTATTATTGTATACATTGTTTCTAACATATCCATCAGAAGGTACAAGTGTATCATATCTTAATATACCACCATATAAACGCGTATAACTACCACTATCACTTGTTAAATTAGTGTTTGATATATTGTTTATTTGGTTTTTCCATCCACGAAATATACTATAATCTGTACAATCCAATGTACTACATTTTAAAAAACTACTGCTAATATTACTAACATTTAATGTATTTGATATATTCATATCTGAATTTACATTTATAGGACCACCACCAACTGATGATAAAACACCCATAGATGATATCATTAGACCAGAAGCTAATGTACCAAGCAAAGCTCCTCCGACCGCTGAACAAACGCCCGTTATAGCACAATCTGATGCTATTGTTTGTTTCAAACTAACATTGGCCTGCACACAATTATTAATCTGTGTCTGAACATTTCCTGTTAAAGATGTTAAATATGGTAAATTATATTTTGTTATAGCATTACTTAAAGATGTATTATTATATGAAACTAAAGAAGAATTATAATTATTATTACTATTTATTATAGAAGTATTTATAAAATTATACAGATCTATACATTTTAAAGTACTTATATTAATTATATTAAATGATGCAGAAATACATGATAAATTACTTATATTTACGTATAAAAAAGAAGAATTTATACTACTTAGGTTTTGTAAATTTGTAAAGGCTGATATTACACTGACGTTGTACGATACTATACTGCTGTTTATGAACGTACATAATGAAGTGTTATAGGAAGATAATGCTGTTGTAACACTTGTATTATATGATACTAAACTACTATTTATGAATGTACATAAGCTAGTATTATAAGATGTTAATGCTGATACAACACTTGTGTTATATGATACTAAACTACTATTTATGAATGTACATAAGCTAGTATTATAGGATGTTAGTGCTGATACAACACTTGTATTATATGATACTAAACTACTGTTTATGAATGTACATAAGCTAGTATTATAAGAAGTTAACGCTGATGTAACACTTGTATTATATGATACTAAACTACTATTAATGAATGTACATAAGCTAGTATTATAGGATGTTAATGCTGATGTAACACTTGTGTTATAAGATACTAAACTACTATTTATGAATATTTTTAATGACGTGTTATATGAAGATAATGCTGTTGTAACACTTGTATTATATGATACTAAACTACTATTTACAAATGTACATAAACTTGTATTATAGGATGTTAATGCCGATACAACACTTGTATTATATGATACTAAACTACTATTTACAAATGTACATAAACTTGTATTATAGGATGTTAATGCCGATACAACACTTGTATTATATGATACTAAACTAATATTTACAAATGTACATAAACTTGTATTATAGGATGTTAATGCCGATACAACACTTGTATTATATGATACTAAACTACTATTTACAAATGTACATAAACTTGTATTATAGGATGTTAATGCTGATACAACACTTGTATTATAAGATACTAAACTACTATTTACAAATGTACATAAACTGGTATTATAGGATGTTAATGCTGATACAACACTTGTATTATAAGATACTAAACTACTATTTACAAATGTACATAAACTGCTATTATAGGATGTTAATGCTGATACAACACTTGTATTATAAGATACTAAACTACTGTTTATGAATGTACATAAACTGGTATTATAGGATGTTAATGCTGATGTAACACTTGTATTATAAGATAGTAAACTACTATTTACGAATGTACATAAGCTAGTATTATAGGATGTTAATGCTGATACAACACTTGTATTATAAGATACTAAACTACTATTTACAAATGTACATAAGCTAGTATTATAGGATGTTAATGCTGATACAACACTTGTATTATAAGATACTAAACTACTATTTATAAATGTACATAAGCTAGTATTATAGGATGTTAATGCTGATACAACACTTGTGTTATATGACACTAAACTACTATTTATGAATGTACATAAGCTAGTATTATAGGATGTTAATGCTGATACAACACTTGTATTATAAGTTACTAAACTACTATTTACAAATGTACATAAACTTGTATTATAATCATTGGTTGTTGTTATACTTGTTAAATTTCTACCAGATACATATGTTGATACATAATTGGTTAAACTTGTATTATATAACGATATAGCCGATGTAACACTTGTATTATAAGATACTATACTACCATTTATGAATGTACATAAACTAGTATTATAAGATGTTAATGCTGTTATAACACTTGTATTATATGATACAAAACTACTATTTATGAATGTTTTTAATGACGTGTTGTATGAAGATAATGCTGATACAACACTTGTATTGTAAGATACTAAACTGCTATTTACAAATGTACATAAACTAGTATTATAGGATGTTAATGCTGATACAACACTTGTATTATAAGATACTAAACTGCTATTTACGAATGTACATAAGCTAGTATTATAAGATGTTAATGCTGATACAACACTTGTATTATAAGTTACTAAACTACTATTTACGAATGTACATAAGCTAGTATTATAGGATGTTAATGCTGATACAACACTGACATTATACGATGTTATACTACTATTAACAAATGGTACTATACTTACATTTTGATTAAGTAATGCCGTATTAGCCGACAAATTTGTACATATTCCATTATCTGGATATTCAATAAAACACACATTGATATAATTACATTTTATAGTACTTGTATTTAATAATCCATTAGGTATATTTATATTTGTAGCTGTAATTGTATCAGCATTTATAGTTTGTAATCCTGTTAAATTCTTCCTAAAATAAGTTTGTTTAAGTCCTTCAGACATATTGTATATTATAATATACAACTGAAAATATTTAAGTATAAGTTTTCCCAGTAGATTTATTTCTACGTCTTTTAGCTTTTAAATTTGTCATCTCTGTCTTTTCTTCTTCTGATATAGTTTTGTTAGACTTCTTGGCTTCTAATGCTCGTAATCTATCTCTGTCAGATTGTTTAAGATATATATTCTCTTCCTTGTTATAATCTGTACGTCCTTTCATTTCTGTGGCAATTGCTACTGGCATGGCTTTACTAGTTACAGGTGTTAGTACACGTGCAGCTTCTATTGGTTCTTCTGTAGCTTGTTTTTCTTCTTTTTTTCGTTTTGCCCATTCACCAAGTGTTTCCTTTTTTTGTGGTCCTTCATTAGGTTTTAATGATGTACCTCTTGATATAATATCATCTAATTTAGATTCTAATTTATTAAAACTTACTTGTGGTTCATTTGGTACAACATGTTCTTTTATTAAATCTACAAATTGTTTAGATTCATTTGACAATGTTTTTATTTTACCGAGTTGTTCTTCCATTTCTTCATTAGATAAAGATTTTTTTAATTTTGGTGGTGGTGGTTCATCTTCTTCTTCACTCTTTTCTTCTATAGGAGACAAACTATCATCTACAGGTTTTTTATTTCCATATTCGTCATATGTATATTTTTTACCATGTTTATCCAAATATACATTACCTACTTTTGATGCATCTTCTATAACAGATGGTGCAAAACCTGAATATCCTGAAAATGTAGCTATTACTTCTTGTGGTGATGGGTTTTTAAACACGGATTTAAAAAATGGATCTTCTTCTTCTTCTTGATCAGCTGTTGATGTTGCAAATGGTGAAAATAATGGTAAAGATTCAAAATTACCTTTAGTTTGCACTTCAAACAATGTTTGGCTTCTGTCTTGTTTCTTTTTCTCTTCATGTTCTTTTATTTTTTTTTCTATTTCTTCTTGTTGTCTTTTTTTAGCTTCATCACGTAATTGTTGTCTATCATTAAATATATCTTGTACTGTTCTATTTCTACCTGATATATCACGTAATGGATTAACTAATGGATTATATTGTATTAATGGATTTTGTATTGGAATTTGTGGATGACTAGCCATTTGACTATATTGTGGTATTGGTATACCAGGTATAGGTATATAATTTGTCATCTGATGCAATGGTGTAAATGTTCTTATAGGATTTGTTGTCATGGGTACTTCTTTTTTAACAACATTTTTACGTCGTACATATTGCCTTTTATGGTTTAAATGTATATGTACATTAGTAGTATTTGTATTTTTATTTTTATTTTTATTTTTTATTTTATATGTATGTTTTGGCATTTTATATATTTATTTAAATAGTTATATTTTTATTTTTATTGTTGTCGTTGTTATGGATTATAATTCTATCAAATTTCTTCCAGTATGTGTTGTTATCGCGATCTATCATAAGCCAGTTATAGGGTTGATCAAACGCAAAATCTAACATATCTACAAATTCATCGTATGTCATGCCTGTTATCATTTCTTCGTATACAGATTTTATTTCTTTCTTGTTTTTTAGTTTATACAATACAAGATAATTTATTGTTTTTCTATTTGACAAATTTATAGCATTATATACCTGAGTAAGACACCAAATTGAGCATTTATAATGTCTACGGTTCGAAATTATTTGGTTAAACAACTTTAACAATTGTGGGTTTTTTAGAGCACTCATCATATCATCGATTATAATCAACGAATCGTATCCTTCAGATGATAAATGTAATATTCTGTGATATATCTCTGATAATGTATCATAATCTAGGTCATTGTATATTTGATCATCGGGTAGATCGAGTAGTATATTTTCGTCTTCTTTTATAGATGTTAATGAATGTATAGGCATAACAACAAATATTGTATGGTAGGCCTTTTTATACAATTTACGGTGGTTTAATATACTGAGCATGAGCGATGTCTTCCCACTGCGACTGGCTGCACAAAACACCATATAGCTGTGAACTGAGGGGAAAGGTGGTGCTACTTCTTTCAGTTTGTGGTCTACAGTAAATACTGGATGTTGTAATTTTGGGGCTTTTAGATTTTGTTCTACACTAAACATTTTATTATATTATTAATAATATAGAAATTTATTATCATTTACGTCGTTTACCTGCATCCCTCTGAGCAGCTTTTCGTGTTCTATGTAGTTTATTTCCTACACGATAAGCTGTTACTTTTCTCAAATGTTTCATTATTAATTTTTATTTATATTACAATGTGAAAAAGAAAATAATTTTATATTATATATATTATTCCAAAAAACAACATATTCTATTTAGAAAACATGTTAAACAGAATTTGTTGTAACATTTCTTACAATCGTCTTCTATTTCTTCTACATCTATAATAATATGTTTTGTATCATCAATTATATTATCAACATGATGTTTAAAGTTTCCAAACATTATATTTAATGAGTTTGTATGTCTTAATTTCTCAGTAGTTTCAGATGATTCCATTTAATTTTAATATATTATAGTATACAATACATATTAATACCTAAAAACATATTTGATATATAAATATATAATAACACATATAATAAATAAAAATAATAAATATTTTATTGTTAATATTAATAAAATTATTTTATTTGTTAATATTAATAATAAACGAAACGTAAAATAATATGGGCACTAATACATATTATATTTTATTTACATGTAGTGAAAATAATAATATAAAAATAGAATCTATACTTACATCCTTATCTAATCAAATAGAAAATTATCCTTTTAATTCTAAAAATAAAAATATAAGAATACTTGCATGTAAAGATACTATTGAACTACCTATTAAAAAAGAATTATTATTAAAAGAAGTACATTCACCCTTTTATGTATTCTTGGATGAAACAGATGATGTTCCTGATACATATATTGAAGAAATGATGTTGAAATGGGACAATACTGTAAAAAATGCTGTTGTTACAGCTTGTAATAGTAAATATTTCAGAAGCTGTTTAACACTTATAACATCTTTATTTAAACATTCGAATAATGATATAGATTTTATATATGTATTTGATCTAGGATTAACACATAGTGAACAAAATGTATTATCAACTATAAAAAAAGTAATATTTATACCAATGATAGAAATACTCATGTATACACATACTATAAGAACTATATTTCCTGAATTTTTAACACCTAATATGTTTGCTTGGAAACCTTTGTTTATAAGATTTGTATTTGAACATAGTGATATACAAAATGTTTTTTGGTTAGATTCGGGTATAGTAACGTTCGGTAATATAAAATTTATTTTTGAACATATAAAGAAATATGGTTGCTGGCTTACTGAAGATGGGTTTGTTAATCATAATTTTACACATGCTGTTTGTAAAGAAATAATGCAGGCTAATGATGAAGAAATGGAAGGAACACAATTATTAGCAGGTTTAAGTGGTTTTAATAAAGATAAAGGATTGGATATTTTACATAAATGGTGTCATTTTTGTAGTATAAAAGGATGTGTTTTTGGTGAACATTGGTTAAAGGAACCTATACCTATAATGAGTAATGGTAAACAGTTTATTGTACATGGTCACCGCCACGATCAGTCCATTTTGTCTATATTACGTATAAGATACAAACTACCTACTGTACTAAAGACATGGGATTTTTATGAATTTAGAAGTTTAGATCATGCACAAAAAAATAATAGTTTATTTTACAATCATCATGGTAGTTATGAAGATATACAGTTGTAATTAATATTTATTAAAATCTCTCACAGTTCTGTATATAGACGATTCTTTAACAAATGTAGGTTCTGTCAAATCACCTAAACAGTACATTTTTATCAATTTAAATCTAATATATGTATTACTTTTAAAACATTCTTCATCATAATAAGGATTCTTTTTAAACAATATATTATGAATATCGAACATTATTTCTTTTGCATAAGAATCGTCATTATAACGGTATCTTTCTGGTACTACATCGTATCTAAATAATTGAACTAATAATAAGTTATTTATTACAGATTTTGAATAAATAATACTTAATTTATCATAATGTGTCGTATCCACAATATACGACATGATATGGTTTGTTATATTTTCATTTTTTGTAAGTTTAAATACAAGGCTTATTGTTGTATCCTGTTTTTTATTTTTTCTAGTTTTATATTTTTCATTACTTACATCTAACATTTTTGTATTGAGTTGTTGTTTATTAAATTTTGATACACCCTTGACACCATTCTTTTTCATGTAGGCTTTGCATTGTTTGACGGAATACATTTTCTTAGATGTTTGATATAGTATATTATTATTTATTTATATTCTTTTGTCATGGGTGATTATAGAAAATAAAAGGATTCGTTATAATTATAATCATGACGTGCATTTTTATTATAATGTTTTATCATACGAAAGATACTATGTTGTAAAACAAAAAATTCACCATCAACATGTTGTATATTTAAACAATAGAATTTAAATTCGTGTAATCTATCTAGTATAAAATTAGATACTTTTATTGTATTATTTACAGGATATTTTATTAAATAGTTATGTATATCAAACATTAATGTTCTTTCATTATCATCATCAGGAGCATTTATTGTCATAAAATGTAACGAAAAACTGGAAAAACGAAACAATTGTAATTCATTTAAAACATGAAAATGTACAACATCATGTATATACGCATAATAATTAGTATCTATTAGATACGACATAATATGGTTTTTAATATTATTATCTTTTGTTAATAAAAGAACGACATCTTCTATTTTTTCATATTTTTCATTTTTTCGTTTATGATATTCTTCATTACTAATAGTTAATATTTTTCTATTTAATTGTGTTTTATCATATCTTGAACATCCTTTTATATTTTTGTTTTTTAATATTTTTTTAGATTGTTTAACAGAATATTCGTGTGGATACATTTTCTTAGATGTTTGATATATTATAAAAATATTTATTTAAGTTACTTTTTTTAATTTTTTTTATATTATGAAAGGTAACGTAAAAAAAATGGAAAATATAAAAAAATATATAATACAACAAACAATTATAAACAATATGAATAATAACCAAATAACATTTTTTAATTCTATTATTTCAGATATTGATAAAACACATAATAAAGAAGAAAAAGAAATAAAAAAAGATATATTACAACAATTATTACAAGATTATAAAATGTACAAAATTAATAAAACGATGGATGATATGGATGTTGAGAAATAATTTATCTTGAATGTTTTATATTATCTAAATAATATATACATCTTAATGAAGCATTTATATTATGAAAATCTATAAAATTTATATTTATTATATCATGTTTAAATCTACGATTATCAGAGTCACCTATTACTATAAAACTAGCTGAAGGATAATTATATGTTGTTTCGAAATTACTTATTATTGTACGAAATGGCATAAACTCATAATTATGATCTACGTGTGTATAACTATTATTATATAATACATTTCCGGTTGTTGGACATAAACATGAAACATTAATAGAAAAATGATTGTCTTTAAATTCTCGTATTTGTGGAGCAATTACACATCTATATGCTTCAATTTTATGTTTATGTTTTATTTGTTCTTTATTATCAAAACATTTTATATAACTAAAATCTTGTGCGTAATTATTTTTTACAAAATGAAAACAATATGTATATTTTGGACTTCTTTCAATTGTAAAATATTCTGGATTTCTATTGTAAAAAAAATAATGTAACTTTAATAAATCAAATAATATTTCATTATATAATGGTTTATGTTTAGGTAATGTATTCAATAAATGTTTTAAATGTTCTTTTGTTTTTGTTTTATTCTTTAAATCATACTTATTAATGAATGTATTTACATCCATATTAATAATAATTAATAGGAATAAAGAGAATATTTTGGTATTTTAAACAAGGTTACACATGTTGCGGTTACACTTATCTTTCCACCCTCCGCCATATAGAAGGAAAAAATATCAGATTATTTGCTCCGGGAGCAAATATTTAGGAGCAAATTGGTTTTTATATACTATCTCTGTAACTCTAAGTGTAACTGTAACCGTAACCTTTTATAAAACATGTTTATAACATATTGATGCCTATCCATCCTCTCTCTGCCTTACCACAAATCTTTTTTACACATAAATATACTTTTTTATCATTTATGCTATTTTTTTCTAGATAATTTTTCATTTCATTGACAAATTTCTTGAGTGATGTACCTTTATGATGTGTTTTTAGCCATGTATCTATTGTTTGATTAGATGTAAAACTGTGCGTACTTTCAGTAATTTCGAATTCTAGTAGGAATTTTTGAATCAAATCCAATTCATTTTCAACACCTACCCAATCCTCTTTTCCTTTTTTTATAATTTCAGGAACTAGCTCTTTTTTATTTTCTTCTACTATAAACTTTAAATATCGTTTAAAAAATAAAGCTCTAAATACTTTTTTAAATAATGGTGTTTTTATTTCATTATCTAGATTTGGATCTTTTTTTAATTGAAGAATGTTTGAAGGATTATCAACAAACTGTCTTTTAAAACTAAAAATTGTTAGTCTTTCTATTACAGCATCATCCATCGGCACTATATCATTTATATCATTAGCATAACCATAAACCATAAAATGAGGAACAAATGTTTCTTCTTCTTTACAATGTGTTCTAGCTACAATTGGATCACCACCACTTGATAGCTTTTTGAGCATACCTCCATCAAGTGTTATATTTTTTTTCATTTCTTGTGATATTATAAGTCTTTTGTATCGTAATAATAAAGCCCATCTTAGAGCTGCTGATTCATCTGTTTTTGATTCTCTTAGAGCAAGGTTTTCAGCATTAAAACTACCAACATAACCACCAAAAGAAGACATACAGGCTTTTCCTATAGTAGATTTACCAGTATCTCTTGAACCAATACCAAAACAACATCTTTTTACAAGATCTCCCGCAAGACCTCTAGCTAAATTGAGTAAATAATAATCTGAAAATTCTGTACCTAATGGTAATACAAAAAGCCGTTGATAAATATCATTCATATATTCTAGTTCTTCTTGTGTTAGGTTATCATCATAATTATCTTCAATTCTATCAAAAAAGAGAAACTCAGGATTAAATTCAGTATAAAATAATCCAGTAGTTAAATCTAATATACCATTTTTAAACAGTAATTTTTTTAAAGAACTATTACTGTAATTTCTAATCCAATCATTATCAATACATAATGTTTTAACGAGAGGAGGAACTTTTTTCATTAGTGATAGATCATTACCATAACTTTTTGGACTTTTCTTCCATCCTGTTTTTACATTATATGTTAATAGATGTATAGAACTTTCAAAAGAATTTAAAATTTTATAAAATATTGTTTCATTATTACTCCACATACCTGTTGTATTATCAAAAACATACAACACATTATCACAACATTTCCAATAAGGGTATGTATTATAAACTAATTTAGCAGCTTCCATATCAGTTTTTACTCCTAATAAGTCTATTGTTTCTGGTGTATTTTTATCACAAAATTCTCCAATTTCTGACATTTTATGTTTGTTACATTCAGATGATAAACAAATATACATTATTTTAGTTGTTTCTGGATTATATTTTACTATAAAATTATCTTGTTTATGTGTATATCCATGTGGACATGTTCGTTCACCACATGTTTTAAAATAAAAAGATGTTTCATCATGAGTATAATCAGGTTTATATTCACTAGATGTATCATTGAATTGTTCATGTAATATATTTTGTATTGTTTCAAGTAATGTATCTTTTTGTTCTTTATCGATATTTATTCTTTTTAGTTCTTTAATTTGTTTCTCAATTTTAGGTTTTACATCAATCAGTTCACATGTGTTTAGATTGACATAACCTATCAATGTATCTTCAAAATTATGTTCTGTTTGTAGAGAAAGTATGCGGGTACTTCCTTTTTTAGAACAATTCATAAGACGAAGAAAATGATTAGTTCCATAAATGCATGTATCTAAACCTAAGCCTATATCTTGAAATAATTCTTCAAGATGATACTTAACAAACATTTCTATTTTTTTTACATTTTCAAAATATTTACCTTTTAATGTAATATGAAAACTTGTTTTATATGTTCCATCATTTTTTAATCCTGAACTATCTAAAATAACAAAATCATTAAAACTAATTGTTTTATTATAATATTGAAATAATTCATATTGTACTTTTTCATAAATAATAAAAATAATTGTATCTTTTAAAGAAATATCTATTTCACCTTCAATATCTATATCAAAACCTAATTTTACTGGATAATTTCTAATATTTTCTTTAGATGAATAATAATAACAATCATAAAAATGTTTTTCAGTTGATTCATTAATATATTGTTCAAGTATTTGGATGTTTGGAAACAATGCGAAGTTTTTCGCACCTTTTTCATCTACATCCTTAGCAATAACAATATCTCCTTTTTTATAATCTGCATAGGTATGACTAATTTTTGTGTACCAGTTTGGTTGAAAGGCCATTGTTAACCAATAGGTTGGATTTTTATTGTTCCTTTTCTTTCTTTGAGGAAAATAATATTATTAATTAAACGTGAAGTATTTATTTATATACCTTCGGTTATATTTGTCAAGGCTTCTAAAAATAATTTATCTTCTCTATCTTTATAATAACGACGAAGAACATTTTGTTTTTGATATTCTTTATATTTTTCATCGGTATG
>Ga0208504_1000091_pt1 | contig 23963 bp, 23 predicted proteins | sample CryBogCBH05Oct08_FD_184595 | JGI IMG/M metagenome (GOLD analysis project Ga0208504, IMG submission 184595) | Freshwater microbial communities from Crystal Bog, Wisconsin, USA - CBH05Oct08 (SPAdes) | ecosystem: Environmental > Aquatic > Freshwater > Lake | place: Crystal Bog, Wisconsin, USA...
ATCGCAGACGGCGCAAAGCCATCCATAATCTGGATCTTCTTTATGCTGATGTAGCTCAAGTAGTGAGCGCAATGCTTTCCAAGCGTTACGTTGATCGATAGTGTTTTCGTAAAATTCTGGCTTGGTGTAATGGACAAGGTTAGCCCAATACTTTGCTTGCTCTTTAACCTTCTTAAGTAATTGCTCGTAAATCATTTGATTCTTGCCATCCATTCTTTGCATGCATCTACGTTTTCTCGCAATGTGAGATAACCGTAAATCTGTCGGTTGTCTAGGTACTGCTGGATCCCAAGGTTGCGTAGGTTCCGGGAGAAGATCACGTACTCATAATCCTCTGTGCCATCTTGATAGAGGACTTTATCTAACACTTCATTGCGTACTAGATAGGTGCAGTGAACTACATCCACCGGCAATATCCCACGCTTAATACCGTTGAGGATGGCAAAGTATTCTTCGCTATCTTGGTAATAGCCATTGGGAGTGCATGGGTGATGGAAGTTGCTATAGCCAAGCTGCTCGCTATCTGCACTGCGCAGGATAGGTGCAACCACAGCCCGGCCAGTCTCGAGTAAGGTCTTGAGTGTCTCTGGTAGTACATAGTTGTCTACATCGCAGACAAAGTAGTGGCAATCCCAGAAGTTAGCCATGGCGATACCTTCTTCGCGCAAGCGGCCAAGAACCGAGAAGCGTTCAGCGTTCCATTCATGCACGCCAAATCGCTGCACCTGCTCTTCTACATCGCGATCATCTACCTCAATATGCCGCCAGTCGTACTTATACGAGTCTGATTCTTGCCGGTCATACATCGTGTACTGATCATCCACCCACTGGCGAATGATACGAGCTGTATCATCGTTGTTGTTGTTGGTCCGGAAATAAAGGATAACCTTCTCGCGTGGGTAGTCGAGATTATCGAGATTCTGCTCTAGCCAATAAGGCAAAGTCTTTTCTTTATCTTTAGCCAATATGTGTATTAACACATATGGCAGATCGTGATCGCTCATTTAATACCATCCATGTCTTTTCTCGTGTTGCAATGCCATGCAACTATTGTTTTTCCAATGCAGCTTGATATATAACAAGCCCCATCGTATCTGAGTTTGATAATTCTTGCGCCAGTCAGTGCCAAATTGATCCATCTTGCTTGCCGGCAGCGCTTGGGCTATGCCATAGGCGCGGCCTTGCGTGGTCTTATCGCCTACAGCTTGGTAGTTCCAATGGCTCTCCATCGTCCATAGTTCATCTAGGCAGATCCATTGCGCCCTGCTTGCGCCCTGTTGCATGTACAAGGCGCGAGCATACTGACGTGGAGTAGCTACGCGCTCTCTTGCAAATCCGGGGGAGTAGAGGATGCTGGCCGCAATGGCGGCAGCCAAAAAAGCATAGATGGTGCGACGTACCCGGCAGTTGGTTTGGGGATGGGTGGGCATGTTAAGCCTTTCTCTTTCATTACTGCACGTAACTTGGTAAAGAATGGGATGGCAAGATCGGTCTTATTTTTCTCGATCTTAAGGCGTTCATAGCCAAAGGTGCCACCATAGATACCGTGCATCTCTTTATTGTCTACAGCAAACTGTAGGCATTTAGCTTGGATAGGACATGACTTGCAAAGGGTAAGAGCAAGAACGGTATTCTTGATCATCTCTTGACCGCTCTCGTTCCTAAATTGATGACCGCGCATAAGATCGGGGAAGAATATTTCCGAATCTGTTTCAGTACACGCCGGTTGCTGATCTACGTCGAAATACATTACTTGTCGCTAGCCTCTCTGATCTTGTTGCGTAGTGTGCGTAGATCGTGATTCTCAAGCCTACCGAGAGCGATGTTTCGATCTTCTAAGTCGCTGATAAAGCTGAGAACCTCTTCAATGGCCTTATTCCAACCTAGGCCAAAGCCTTCCGAGTGTGCTAGGTCAATTTCATCTGATGTTGCTTGCGTAATGCGCGTAGGAATAGCTGCGCCGGTAATTCCTTCAATGACGCGGCTGATGTGCGCGTTTAATTCTTCGTGCATGTTTCCCATGTTTATTTTTCCCGTCTGATAGTGGTTTGGTCGCTGATCTAAGTAGATAAGCCCCGGGCCTATCTACCGACCGATGCGATAGTGAGCCTAGGGTAACGATGGCCGGAGCTTGAGTCAATAACCGCCGGCACACTCTTTCCGCGTGTGCGCTAGCCTTGAGCGTTTAGCATCGCGAAGAGTAGGGGTATAGATGACCCACCGGCAGGATCCGGATCCGCACGTGGTGATCCATTCCCCACCGGTAAGGTCGTAGCTGTAGCAGGATCTGACTATATTCTCACGATCCTTTCCCCGCGTTTATTCATGCAAGATTCACATAACCATTGCAAGCCGCCACGATTCGGCCAAAATAGCTCGTGATCGTAATACATAACCCGGCACAAGCTGCACGGGCTAATAGTGTTACTAGGCTCGCTGTAGCTCATTTCATAGCCCATCCATTCTCGCCCATAGTCTGCCGGTAGGCTCGTTTAGCTTGCGCTAGCGTGTAGCCATAATAGGTGCGCGATTCAAGCCATGTCTGGCCACCGGATCGCACCATCGCGCTCACGATCCATGCGCCGCTCGGAAAAGCTCGCTGCGTAATCATGGCCTTAGATCCATTCCTGCTTGAGAGCGTAGCCGGCATCGCTGCTAGGCATAGCTGCGGCGAATAGCACGCGAGAGAGCGTGTATACCGCATGGAACCCCATGTCCATGCCGGCACCGGCTACGCGCAGCACGCGAGAGCCATTCTTTTCAACTAGCGGCCATTCGAGAGCGTGAGCTGCATAATAAGTGATGTTCACTAGGCGATTATCTTTCACGATGTAAAGGCTCATCGTGCGGCTCATGCCGCTAGTCGATACGCTGCGTACCATCGTGTAGACAGTATCGCCGGGGGTTAGCATGGCCGATAGTCGCTCGCGTGAGTGTTCGCGCTCGTTGATCTTTTCTTGCCGGGTGAGTGTTGCTTGAGTCATGTCTAGTTTTCCTGTCTAGTCGGTTATTCTGGCCTAGTGGCCAGATAGCAGACCCGGGGAAAGATCCCCGGATCCACTATCCGGTAACTATGCGACGCGCATAGGCATGAGCAGCAGCTGCCATTGAATATCGCCGGCGCGTGTCTCGCATAATAGCGGCTTGCGTGATCCGCTTGTCCGGATGATGAGAGGGATAGTCTTATCAATTCCCGGCACCTTAGCAAGATCGGCAAGGAAAGCCGGGTTAACGCCTATTTCATCGGCCGGCTCAAATACTGTCGGGATGAGATGCTCATAAGGTGGGAAGGTGCCGCCCCATGATAGGAAAGTAATCGATCCATCCACCGTGCTCACCGTGATGCGCTCACCGTCGATCGTGAGCTGCACATAAGGATTTAGCACGCGCTTGCCGGTTAGCGGCTTAATAAGTGAGCGGATCTTGGCTACATCATCGCGAAGAATAAGGATCTTTAGATCACTTTCCGGCTTAAGCTCGAGAGTATCGAAGGCTAGGCGGCCGATAAATAACCGGTAACGATCGGTAGCAGCTGCAATGAGCTTGCCATCCCGGCTCTCAAGCTGTAAGCATGTAAGCACCGGGAGAGAACTATCCTTGCCGGCCGCGATAAGCGCGCCGGACAGTAGATCATCGAATAGTGGTGCCTTGATGGTGAAACTAGTTGTTGCTGTAGTTGTTGCTGTATTCATGTTCATAGTTTCCTGTCTATGTAAAGAGCTGCCCTAGTTAGCCGCTCACTACCTAGCATAGCGCGAGCTATGCCAGATAGAAAGCATCTAGTTAGATCCAAAATAGCATGTTATTGAGTCGTGAAAACACCATGAACCGCCGCCCATGTAGTTCACATGGTCAACGAGAAAAAGCAAGCCGGCAAGGATCAAGCCGGCGGCGATAGCTGCCACGATATAACCGCGTGTAGTGATTCTCATTAGGCCACCTGCTCGAGATTATCCTCGAGAGCTAGCTTGGCCACTGTAAGCGCAATTTCAAGGCCTAGGATCTTACCTTCAATCTTGGCTAGTAATTCCGCTTGGCCTTCATAGCTGCCACAGCTCATCAATTTTAATTGATCGCGTGTTAGCTTAATCTCGCGCTCGAGATGTTCGATGATGTTTTGCATGATAGTTTCCCGTCTATGATGCGCGCCGGCGGCGCGTTGAGAGAATTAAAGCATGGCTCATTCATGGCATGTCAAGCCTAATTTCACGATATTTTCAAGATGTTATCTAATCGTAATAATCGGCCATAAGGCCATCAGATCCCCGAATCAAGAGCTGTCCGGATCGCCGGATCATGCCCCGGATCTAGGCCATCAATAACCGGATGGTGCCCCGGGTTAGGTCAGATCGGGTCAGACTATGTCAGATAGACAGTCACCACCCATTCACCCAAAAGCCGGCAGACTTTCCCCCATTTCATTTATATCTTGCCTATATCTTTAAAAAATCAATCGATAGCCGGCAAATAAATAGCTGAAAGATAGGCCGCTATCCTAAGTCGACGAGCAAGCGGCGAATCTATTCCCCCAAGCGTGGCGGAAGAGCCATCGACCCGGGGACTTTTAATAATCGCTGCCGAGGGTATGTAACTATCCCCTCACTAATTTTTTCTAAATAAAGGGGGGCAGCTAGAAAAATTCTTTTTTCTGAAGTAGGCGTAAAATACTGACTTTATGCAATGTGACTAACATCACACACCTCAACCCGGGACAAAAGGCAAATTTCCCACCTTATACTATATAGAGGGGTTTGTGAGGTGCAGTGGCAAACCCCGACCCTACGGACGCTTCCAGCGTCCTTACCGATGGCCGAAGGTTGCACCGAAGGCCAGCGCTTCGGGCGTAGCCCTTCGCTTAGACCAGCGGTTGGCGTTGACACGCCACCCATAGGTTATTCCCAGTGGGAACCATAGGCACCGCCATAGGCGGCGCAGAATTTAAGGCGGGTGAATTGTATGGCTAAGCCATCGGCTAACAAATACAAAGTAGCCCCAGAAAGCAAGGTACCTGCTCCGCAGGCCAAAGAGCTAATCTTGGAAATGATTACCAAGGGGTATTCCATCGCGGACGCAGTCCGCGCCACTGGTAAGTCAATCAAGTCCTATGAGTATTATCGCGCATCAGATGCGCAATTTAAAGAGGCGGTGGACCTAGCTCGGGCGGTCCAGCGCCGAGACGGAGTTATCAGCGAAGAGGATGCTTCGATCAGCTTCGAGGATTTTCGAGCCAAGTACCTCAACTCCAAGACCTTTGATCACCAACGTAACATTATCTCGATGCTAGAAGAAGGTAAGCCTGCTTGGATTCACCCAAGCATGCGATACGAAGAAGGATTTAGCAATTACGTGCTGGTTAACATGCCACCGGAACATGCCAAGTCCATGACGGTCAGTATTGACTACATCACTTATCGGATCTGTATCGACCCAAATGTAAGAATTAAGATTGTTTCCAAGAGCCTTAATATGGCCAAGGACTTTTTGTACGCGGTAAAGCAGCGGCTTACTCAACCGGCTTACGCCGAGCTTCAGCGCCGTTATGCGCCAGCGGATGGTTACAAAGAGGCGGCGGATAAGTGGACCCAAGATGCGATCTACCTTGAGCGCGACTCAGGGGAAAAAGATCCTACCTTGCAGGCTCTGGGCATTGGCGGACAGATCTACGGTGCTCGTGCCGATTTGATCGTCCTTGATGACTGCGTGACTCTCTCAAACGTTTCTGAGTATGAAAAGCAGATTCGTTGGATCCAGCAGGAAGTTCTTACCCGTGTCGGTCCAACGGGAAAGATTTTGGTTGTCGGTACTCGCGTAGATCCAGTGGATCTGTATCGCGAGATGCGTAACCCTGATCGCTATCCAGAAGGTAAGTCACCTTGGACATATCTGGCTATGCCAGCGGTTCTTGACTTTGCTGATGATCCAAAGGATTGGAAAACCCTCTGGCCCCGCTCAGACAAGCCGTGGCTTGGAGATGACGCGAATATAGGCGAGGATGGATTGTACCCACGTTGGGACGGTCCTAACCTACGCAAGCGTCGCGGCGTGCTTGACCCAAAGACTTGGGCAATGGTTTATCAACAGCAGGATGTGGACAGCGAGGCTGTCTTTGCACCTGAGGCTGTTCGCGGTTCAGTATCTGGCATGAGAGCCATTGGCCCTCTTAGCCCCGGTGCTCCCGGTCATCCAAAGGTCATGGGTGGCAATTACACCATCTGCGCAATGGACCCGGCTATGTCGGGCGATACATTCTCAATTGCTTACAGCGGTGATATTACAACTCAAAAGCGCTATGTCCTAGAGGCAAGCCGCATGCCCGCTCCTACGCCACAGCGTATTCGCGAGCTGATCTTTGAGTGGACTGAGAAGTACAAGCCATCTGTCTGGGTTATTGAGAAGAACGCCTTCCAGCTCTTTTTGACTATGGACGAAGAGATTAACCGCTTCCTAGCATCACGCGGTATTCGCTTGGTTCAGCACTATACCGGTGCCAACAAAATGGATGCAGAATTTGGCGTAGCCTCAATGGCTCCGCTATTTGGAACAATGGACAAGCTCGGCAATCATATGGGTAACAACCTAATTGACTTGCCACGCAGCGACAATGAAGGCGTTAAGTCTCTCATCGAGCAATTGATCACGTGGTCCGCTGGTACCAAGAATAAGCAAGACGGTTGCATGGCTCTCTGGTTTGCAGAAACTCAGATGCGTGACTACATCAACCAATCTGGAGCATATGGTGGCTCCTTCATTAAAAATCCATTCCAGACCCGCGATCAAATATCGCGTCGTCGAGTGATCAACATTGAAGAATATCAACGCGAAAAAGAAAAATTAGCGGCTAACGGGGGTTACCTATAGTGCTTGAAATTGATGTAATTGCGGACAAGCTCCGCAAGTTACGTGCGCACTACTACACACGTGACACACGTTACGATGATCTGCTTGCAATTCGTCAGGGTAAGATCGATCAGGTCTTTCCGGGTATGTTCTCAGAGGACTATCCAAAACCTATGATTGCAAACTTCATCGACGTTGCCGCACGTGACGTTGCTGAAGTTATCGCTCCGCTTCCTGCATTTAACTGCATGACCACCAATACCACATCAGACCTTGCACGCAAGCGTGCTGACAAGCGCACCATGATTGCTGCTGGCTATCGCGACACAGCCAACCTACAGACCATGATGTACACCGGTGCTGATCGCTACCTTACCTTTGGCTGGCTCCCATTCCTCATTGAAGCGGACTACGAGAACAAGCGCCCAATGATCCGCATCGATTCTCCAATCGGTGCTTACCCAGAGTTTGACAGATTTAATCGTCTCGTCTCATACTCAAAGCGCTACGTCAAGACTGTACGCGAATTGATCAATGACTTTCCTGAGCACGAGAATGTTATCCGTGGTCAATACGAGAACCGCAACTCTGAGCGTATCCTTGAGATGTTCCGCTATCAGGATAAAGATCAGCTAGTTCTTTTCCTTCCTGAGCGTAACAACTTTGTTCTCTCACGCGTTGAGAACGAGCTTGGTGAAATTCCAGTAGCCGTTGCTCTTCGTCCCGGCGTTGACTCAGATGAGCATCAGCGCGGTCAGTTTGATGACATTATGTGGGTACAGGTTGCACGCTCACGCTTTGCATCCCTTGCCCTTGAAGCAGCACAGAAGGCAGTGCAAGCACCATTTGCTTTGCCTTCAGATGTTAACGTCCTTGAGATTGGTCCAGATGCGACGATCCGTTCTGCTAACCCACAACAGATCCGTCGTGTTGATCTTAACGTCCCACCCGGAATTTTCCAAGAGAATGAAATTCTCGATCAGGAAATGCGTACTGGTTCACGTTATCCAGAAGGCCGTCTCGGTCAGCAGTCTGGTTCTATCGTTACTGGTCGTGGCGTTGAAGCGCTTATGGGTGGCTTTGATACACAGGTCAAAACAGCACAGGGTGTATTCGCTGAGACATTTAAAGAAGTTATGCGTCTATGCTTTAAGATGGACGAGAAGCTCTTTGGTAATGTCACAAAGGAAGTACGCGGCATTAACGCCGGTGCTCCATACCAGATCACATACAAGCCAGCAGATGACATTCGTGGAGATTATTCCTGCGATGTAACTTATGGCATGATGGCTGGTCTTGATCCAAACCGCGCATTAGTATTTGGATTGCAGGCTCGTGGAGATAAGTTAATCTCACGCGACTTTCTCCGTCGTCAAATGCCTTGGGAACTTAACGTCACCCAAGAAGAAGAGCGTGTTGAAGTTGAAGAATTACGCGACAGCCTTATGGCAGCAGTCGCATCATATGCAAATGCACTACCTCAGATTGCAATGCAAGGCGGTGACCCATCAAAGGTTATCAACGCTATTGCTCAAGTAATCCAAGGCCGTCAAAAAGGTGATCCAATAGAAGAGATTGTTATGGAAGCATTTGCTCCAGCCCCAGCACCACAGCAACCAGCCGCGCCAGAAGCGCAGCCTGCTGGCGTACCGGGAGCAGAGCAAGGACAGCCAACACCCGGAGCACAGCCGGGGCAACCACCAATGGCACAAGGCGCGCCACAAGGCCAAGGTGGCAATGCTTTGCAGAACCTGCTCGCAGGTCTTTCGTCTTCTGGTAACCCGCAGTTAGCTGCATCGGTTAGCAGACGCTCACCCGCCTAACGTTACGAGTGAGAAAACCAATTCCCTATAGGAGATAAAAAATGGCAGTATTCAAATCAAATCTACAGTCACCACCAGTCAAGGTAAAGTTGCAGGGCAGCATGGGATCATCTGCTGCTACAACTCAGAAGACTGGTATTCAAGATGCACCATCAGCAAAGTCAACTGGCAAGTCAGACATTAAGTTCACAGTCCAGCCATCTGGCACACGCGGCTCTGGCACAACTGCTGGAAAGCCACGCGCTTAATCAATGTATGACGAAGAGAGCGATAACGCCAATCAGGTGTTATCCGTCTGGGATGTTGTCGCTCTCTTTGCACATTTGTTAAAAGATTTATTTGTAAGTTTTGCAAAGTTTTTTGATGTATTGAGCAATATGTTTCTACATCAAGCAAATGTCGCGGAAGAGCAAAAACTCTTTCACGATGATGTTGTCCGAACCATTGAGACTATTATAGAGGGTGAGTGATTATGGCAGGCAAAGGTGGCTATCAAGCTCCAGCACGTCCAGCTGTTCAATCTGGCCCCGGCTCATTAAGCCAACGCACCGATGGCGGACCTGCATCAAAGCAAGCAATGCGTTACGTCTCTGGCATGCCTAACTACGGTGATGGCCAAGATATGATGCAGATCCAAAGCGGTGCTCCTATGGCAGCATCGCCTTCCCCATCATCTGCACCTGCTGCACAAACAGCGCAGGGCGGACAACAGGGCGGAATGACTATTCCACCCGAGGGTCTTATTGGTGCTCACCAACCAAATCCCGGTGACAACCCATTAGCCCCAGTTACAACACAACAACAGCAAGCCAACAATGGTATACAGAGTGCGCTATTTTTGCTAAACTCTTTGGGTGATAATGCTTCACAGCAGGTTAAGTCCATTCGTAATGTACTTGCCGCCCACCTAATGAATCAGTCACAAGCAGGAAAAGCACCTACTGCACCATCACCAGCGGCTCAGCCAATGGCGGGTGGACAGTAGCCTATGGCAGATACAACACAACCATCACCAGAAGCAAAGGCACTTGGCAATAACCTTGATGCAATTACTGCTGCTGGCCACACTAATCTTAACCCCCTTGCGCAGACAGCAATTGCGCAGGGCGCGGGTAGCACACAAAGCGTTGTTGATCATGCTGGTTTAATTAACCAAGCAACTGCGCAGGTCAAGCCAGAAAAATCAATTTCTGAACCTGCCATTAACCACGATCCTAGTCTTTTACAGTATGCAGCCTCATTTCTGCATCACCAATATGGCCCAATTCCAGTCCTTACTTCTGACGTTGCAAGCGTTCAAAAGGGCTTGCAGTCAAAAGGGTATGCAAATGGCTTGCCTATCGGCACTTGGAATACACAATGGCAACAAGCACTTAACCAACATGCTTACGATGTAAGCACTGCACCTACAGTTGGTAACGTTAAATCTCTCCCACTTTGGAAAAGCATTATTAACGAGATTAACGCACCCGGGTGGTCTTCAACCATCGTTCATTCTGTAGCAAGTTATATTCAGCATATGCCAGAAATAGGCCGCAGAATACTTTCAGATGCGGTTGGCGGAAATATAGCCCTTGCTACGCAAAATCCATTTGCCTCTAGCGCAAGCCAAAATGCTCGTACAGCAAGTTATGTAGCTGGCACTGAAAATGCTCTTGGCGGAAAAACTACTGCTCAGCAAGTAAATCAAGATATGACCAAGCGTTTAGTTGGCGATTTTGGCAACATTTTAAGTCTTGTTACCCTTGCCAGCACCGGAAAAGCATTTGCCACATCAGTTGGTGAAGTTGGAAAATCATTGCTTGCAGATACTGCTGCAAAAGAAAGCGTACCTGCTGCTGCTAAAGCGCTAGTTACTCGCTCACTGCCAGAATCTGCTGCTGCAACTCCTACATTTTTTGTATCTAAGAGCCTTTATCAAAGTGCAGCAGATGCAACAACAGGCAAGATATTAGGAGCAATTGCAAAAACTCCGGGACTAGCATCTTCAAAAGGCGTTGGTCTTCTTCGCTGGATGGAAAATATTCCAGTATTAAAAAGCATGCTTCCTGCAATTGACGCAATGGATACACCCGGCTCAATGTACTATAGATTTGCTATGCAAAAAGCATCGCTTATGCGTAACCCTATTTGGCAGGTAGCCGCTCAAGCTCAAGCCAAAGGCTCTATTGCCGGTCTTGGACTTATGGGTATTGGCGAAGCAGAGAAGAAAGCCGGCATTAACGAGCAAGATGCTAACCTTGCCGCTCCATATCAGGGCAGTTTGTCTAACGCTGTCAACTATATTTCAATGTTTATGGGTCACCCAACTATTGGGTTAAAGGCTACTCAGAACGTTGGTCAGGTTGTTGACGCTGCGCATGGCGCATTGAGCGACGCACTTGGCCCGATCAACATGGATTATGTTCTTAAGAAGGGCTTGGGTATTTCCCTAAACGATCTTCAAAAGAATCTTGGCCATGAAAACGTAAATGACCACTTCCTTAATACAAAGGTCAACGCATACGCTGCCGCTCACTATGCAGATGACTTACTCTCACAGGCTGTCAGCAGCGGTGCAGTAGATCGCAACAGCACAGAAGCTGTAAATCTTTTCAAGCAATATCAGCGCGATGCTATGAAGGATCCAACTGGTATTCTTGCTCCTGCTCGCGAATCTCTTATTCGCCAACCAGATGTTCTTGCAAATTACTTCAAGCGAGATTTTGCTGGTCAGTTGGGCGCAAATGTTCGTAAAGGCGTAACCGAGTCTTACGATATTAACGATAAAAACAAAGAGCGTTTCTACAACGCTATGCGTAATCTTTTCTCAACCAAGTCTGACATGTCTGTCATTCTTTCTCCTGAAGTTCGCAACCTTGTACATGGTTCTCGCGTACAGGCAAGCACAGAAGATCTTCTCTCGCATGCTTTGCGCGAAGATTGGGGCAAGCGTCAAACCCCATTTAATGAACTTGTTAAGAGCAAAGTTGAGGCTCAACCAGTTGCCGAAGGTTCAAAGGCAATGGTTTACCAAGGCAAGGCTATGCCGCCTTTGTACCACGTTAACCGTAGCGTTAGCGAATACATGCCAGATGCTGCAACCCTTGAGTCTAATACTCGCTTCGGTAAAGGTATTAAGGCAACAGATGATGCTGCTATTGCTGGCCGCACCCACACTAACGTTTATACTCTTCGCTACAATCCAGTCAATAATGAAGAGCCAACATTCCTTGATTTAACAAAATCAGGTCAAGCGCCAGCAGTTGCTGCTAAGTTGAGCGCTTTGCAAGCCACTAACCAGACTCGTAATGAACTTGGCTTGATCGGTAAAACTCCAAAAGAGTATAGCCCTGAATACAAGACACTTGCCAAGATGCTCAAGAACAAGGCAGATTACTCTGGTTCAGATATTCTTGATGCTTACCGCAGCGCTCTTAAAGCCGTTGCTCGTATTAGCCCAGCAGAAATTGACAAGCGCATTTCAGATGTAACCAGCGCTGCAATGTCAGCAGATGGCCATGCTGGATTTAAGTTTGTAAACCGTGCTGGCAATGTGACCCATGTGGTCAATAGTGATCGTGCTATTGCCAACATGACCCAACTTGATCCTGCTCTTACTAGAGACAGCATTATTCCGGGCTACCTCAAGACTCACAATGTCAATGAGCCGGGTGTAATCGGTATTGCTCGTAACGATACCTTCATCCAGCAGGATGCTCAGAAGGCTGCCAAGGCTTTCTTTAGCCGATTGAATAAAGCTGGCTATGATGAGGAAGTACAGCAAGCACAATCAACATTGCAGCTTGAAGGTCGCATGTTGGCAAAAAACGCCAATGCCGATCTTAACGCTCCGCTTCCAAAGCTAGATCCACAGAATCTTAACAAAGAAGCGCTTAATGTTCTCAAAGAGGCTCGCGGTATTCTTATTAAGAAACTGGGCTTTGACTCACTTCAGGTCAACAAACTTGACCCAATTGCAGCTGTCTCTTTGATCTATCGTGAATCACATGGCCTAGCATCAGAGGCTTTCTTGCCTGTCAATGCGCCAAAGGCTGCACTTGATGCAGTTTCTCGCATAAATCAAAAAGGCTACCGCCTTGTTCTTGGTACAGATATTGGCCATGCTTATGAAGCGCCAGTTCTTCATCCAGTTATTGCAGATCAACGCACATCGCTACTTCGTCGTGCAGCACTTGCGCTTAAAATGGACCCAAGCAAGGTAAGCGATATTTCCGTAGCGCAATCACGCGATACTGCTGTTAAAGAGCGCATTGACCGCGGATTTGCCTCTGGTCAGGTGCAACCATTCGTTGGTGATAACTCAAGCACAATCGTTAATATCCTTCGTGATTATGCTCGCTCTGGTCCGCAGGTCAACAATACTGGCAACAAAGTTGCTAATGCTATTCGTGGTTGGGGACAAGGTCGCCGTGACCAGCTAATCACTCAACTCATGGGTGATACAAGCAATCTTACTGTCAAAGAAGAACGCGAACTGCATGATGCTGCCGTTGTTAAAGCAAATGAAATTCTTGGCTCGCAACGCCGTATGTCCGATCTTAGCGTATCTCAAATGGTCAAGGCTCTTACTCAGCCAGTGGCAAAGGGTGCTAAAGATTATCTTGGCGATGTAACACCGCGCTATACCAAAGAAGATGCGTTTAAAATTGCTAAGTGGGTTTTAGAAGGTCAGGCAAAAGCCCCGGGTTACACAATGGGTCTTGGCAAGGGCGAAGATTTTATTCGCGCATCCGGTGCAATGGCTACAAATGCAACCGCTTCATTCTTTGGCAAGGTTCCTTTGCTCAAGAATTACAAGATTGGTGAAGGCCCAATCGCAGCAGCGATTACTGCCCTTCCAAGCAACCTTACCGCGCTTCGTAACCAATGGCGCTTTGATCTTAACCCTATTTTTGCTTATCGTCGTTTGGCTAAGACCAACGTTAAGGCTGCAACTGAAGGCGTTCCGCTAACACGCAACCCTTATCAAGCAATGACAAATCTTGGCATTAAGGACGAGGCATATAACATCCTTAGCCGCACTATGCCAAAGGTATATCAGAAGGCTCAAGAGTTAGATACTCTTGACCGCTTCTTGCAGCAGAATGACATATTTGGCATTTACAACCCTGCTCACAATATGGCTTGGCAGGCATACCACCTTAAGCAATTTGGTCTATCGGATGCGCAGATTACACAGAAGTTAGAAAAGATCAATACTTATGGTGATCGTACTCCGCTTGAGCGCACAATCAACACAATTTTTTATCCTTTCTCATTTAACAAAACTTTGTACAAAAATGTTGGTGGCTATCTATTAGACCATCCGGGTGAGAACGCTTTGCTTAATGCAGGTTTTCAGTTGTACAACCATCTTGATCCAAACAATCAGGATCCGGGCAATGGCTTGCAGGCTTGGTTTAATAAGCACTTGCCAATTATCCAAGATTTTCAGAAGCTCAACGCTTTTGAGCATGGCACTGGCTTAGGCCAATTTGGCGGTATTAACGCACCGTATCTGCAAAATGCGCCATATATCAAAGAGTTTATGAACCTCTTTAGCCCACAGGCTATTACGCCCGCTGCGGCTCCAAGTGCGCTTAAAACTCTTACCAATATGGTTCCGGTACTTAGCGAGCTTAATGGCTTGCTATTCAACGTCAACCTTAACACTGGCGCTGCGCAAGCAGGTGGAGTTGGTTCAGGTCGTTTGGTTGAAACTGGCAAGGTTGGTTACTGGGCAGCAAAGAATCTTGTCGAACATTCCGTTGATCTGTATAAGCATTTAACGGGCAAGCCAGTAGATCGTACTTACTACACATCTGTCCTTCCTGACAATGCTCAGATCCAAGCCGGTATTGATGCTGTCACTTCGCTCAAGGCTCAGCTTGCTCCATTGATTGGCAGTGGCGAAGTATGGCCATCAAAGCCGGGTGTACCAAAAGATGTACGCGGCTTGCCATATAACGCAACAAGTTTTGAATTGTATGCACACGCTTTGTATCCAGCTTATACGCCGGGTGCTGGCGCTGGTGTTGCTCTTCAAAAACAAGATCAGGCTTTGGCTTTTGTGCAGAATTTGCAGGGAACATTCCGCTATGACGCTTACAGTCAGTTCAATAACATTGCTAAATCTGCTGTAACTAAGTTGGCAAAGGTAACAGATGCTAACTCAATTCAAGCAATTGCAACGCCATTGCGCGCATTGGCTGTCAACATTGCAGAACAAGATCCAAAATTCACAGCGTTTTACAATAAGTTCTATGAAAGCGCTTTAGGTCCAATTGAAGGGTTTACCAAATAATGGCTATTAAAGTAAAACAAGGCATTACTGTTGACCCAACTGTCAAGCAACAGGCTGCTGCCGCAGCGGGCGCAGGCGGATCTACAGCAGCGGTAACCTCTGCCAAAGCACAAGCAAATGCGCCAATCAACAATGATTATGGTTTTGTTGTCAACGGCAAAGTGCCAACAACCCTTACGCTTTCACAGTTAAAGTCAGCACTTGCTGATACAACAAACAATGCTCCGGCTATTGTCAAGATGACAGCGGATGTTGCTAAAGTTCCGGGTGCGCTAGCAAACCTTAGCGTAATTTCACAAGATGGCAGCATTACCCCAATTGAGCAAAACTACCTTACAAATTATGCTCTTAACGTTGTTAACAACACCCCAAAGGGAAAGCCAGCGTCAATTGCCGATGCTGTTACTCAGAAGATTACTCCATCTGCGGTTAGCCCTTACGCAATTAACTCAACCATCAACCTCAAGAGCATTGACCGTCCAGATATTGCAGCGGTTAAGTCAACAGTTAATGATCTTTACGAGCAACTTCTTGGCAAGAAAGCGGACGACGCTACGGTAGCCAAGTGGGCGCAAGTTTACGATAACTATGCTGCTACCCGCCCAACTTCTCGAACCACTGGTGGAGTTACATACGGATTGCAAAGCGTTCCTACTGCCACTGGCGGTGCATCAAATCGTTTGATCCGTTCAGGTCAGCAGGAAACTAGCACAGCAAATCAACTTACTGCTGAAAATTTTATCAAAAACCAGATTGTTGACTCTGGCGATTACAAGGCTTTCCAAGCCTCTGGCGCTGCATTTAATTTACTAGGACAGATTGCTTCTAAGGATGCGGGTGTTGCATAATGGCTGACAAACCAAAAGTTACCTCTGCTGAAGTAGCAGCAGCAGAACCGGGTCTTGGCAGCATCCTTACTCCCGGTTCAGATTTTGCCAAAGTTCTTCACGATCAAAATGGCGCTCAATACGCTTTTTGGAAAACAACAGACGCAAATCTTCCGGGTGTTAAAGATGGCACTGGATATTCGCTTTGGCAGTTCATCAATGATGCTGTTGACAACGGATGGATCAACGCTACTGATACATCAAACTTTGAAAAAGGTTTGCACAAAACTGATTGGTACAAAGCCAATGGCGCTCAAGCCTTACAGGCTGCTGCTGACAAAGCGCTATCGCTAGATGCTAACGGAAACGTATTACCAAACAGCAAATACGGCATGGAACTTCAACGCCGTATTGATGGCATTAGCGCAGTTGCAACCCAGCAAGGTTATAAACTTAGCCCAGAAATTCTGCAAGGTCTTGCCGAAGGCAGCCTTATGGATGCTTACGATCCAAATATTTATGGATCTGGCGATTACCAATCTGGCTTGCAAAGCAAGATCGTTGCTGCTGCGCAAAGCGCAGGCATTGCTCTTACCGGTGGAACTGGCGCTCAGTCAGGTATTGGTCTAGTTAATCAGCTCAAGGCGTACGCAGCCGACATGGGCGTTGCCATGCCAGATAGTTTTTATACGGATGCTGGCAACAAAATGGCAGATCCAAAATCTGGCGTTACCTATGATACTTTTGCAGGCAACATTAAAAATTATGCAGCATCAAAGTATTCTGGTTTTTCAGGACGTATTAATCAAGGTGAAACAATTAAAAATATCGCCGCTCCTTATGTTCAGGAATTTCAAAACATACTTGGCGTTCCGGCTGATAGCGTTAACTTAAGCGGAAGCACGGGCGATAGCGCTTTGATTAACAAAGCTCTTCAAGGCACCATTGATCCAAATACAGGGCTAGGTACTCCTATGCCAATTTGGCAATTCCAGCAGACTCTTCGTCAAGACCCACGCTGGAATAGCACACCAGATGCACAAAACTCTATGGCAAGCATTGTTGAAAACCTTGGCAGAATGTTTGGTAAAATCTAATGGCAAGATTAAGCGCGGATCAACTTGATGGCGGTGCTGTAGCAACACCTAGCCAAGTAGAAACTGATTACGGCAATCGTGGACAAACCAGTGCATTTGTCCCTACTGCAAATAATTTTTATGCTGCTCCTTCAGGACCGGGATTGTCAAATGCTGGATTGACTACAGCTGCTGCTGCATTGCCAGCACTACAACCTGATGTTGTTGTAGATCCTTTACGCAATAAATCTGTTAAACCAAATGCTCCAGCAGGCAAGCAGTATATCTGGATTGGTGGCACAGATTCTGGCCAATGGCAACTTTATTCTACCCCACAAGGACCAACTGGCGGACCTACGGGTGGACCAACTGGTTCAACAACTGGTTCAACCGGCACTACAGGAACAACAGGTTCCACTGGTCCTGCATTAAACCAAAATACGATTACTGACTACATTGCCGCTGCGCAGCAGCAGTTAATTGCGTGGGGTATTCTCAACCCTAACGATCCTGCGTCAAATGATTTGATGACCCAAATCAAGACCCTTGCTCAGCAGGGTGCACAAACAGATACAATTGCTCTTGCTATCCAAAATTCAACTGCTTATGCTAATCGTTTCTCTGGCAACAAGGCTCGTCAAGCCAACGGCTTGGCTGCCTTATCTCCAGCAGATTATCTTTCAGCTGAGCAAAACTACAGCCAGATTTTAAACGAGGCTGGAGTTGGACAGCAGTATCAAACTCAATCGTTCCTTGCCAACCTTATTGGCAAAAATGTTGGAACAAGCACGCTTCAGCAGTATGTCAATATGGCTAGTGATTTAGCAACAACATCAGATCCATATTTGCTACAAACAGCATCTCAGCAGTATGGCTTAAATAAGGGCGATCTTATCGCTCACTTCCTTGATCCAAATACTGCCCTTCCAATTATCCAACAGCAGTTTGCTGCAACTCAAACATCAGCCGAAGCTGCTCGTCAAAACCTTGCTCTTAATCAACAGAACGCTATGACCCTTGCCGCGCAAGGTGTGACACAGCAACAAGCACAAGCAGGTTTTGCAACCATTGGTAGCCAACTTGCTCAACAGCAACAGTTGGCAAGCATGTACGGCATGGGTGCTGAAAAAATGGGCAATGAATTAACTGCCGCTCAATTTAATTCAAACATCGGCGGCGTTAGCGCTGCTCAAGCACAGCAAAATATAACGCGCCTACGCGCACAGGAAGTTAACCAGTTCTCTGGTTCATCCGGTGCAGCCAAGGGCAGCCTCTACACAGAGGGTCAAGGCGTTAGTTAACTAGGTTCCATCACCACCCATTGGCATGGTGATGTGTAACTAAAGACCAAGAGTAGGAGCCAAACCTCTTTCCCCTGAGAGAATTTGTGGCCTGCGTCAACCAAACAGAAAAGGGAGTGCCACATGGCAGACCAATACGAAGACGATGACTTTGATCTTGAAGAAGATCAACCATCGCAAACCCAAGACCAAAACGGTCCAGCAAATCTACGCAAGGCTCTTAAGCGAGCAGAGCGTGAAAAGAAGGAACTGGCTGATCAGCTAGCTTCTATTCAGGCAGACCTTCGTGGTCGTTCAGTCAAGGAAGTATTGGAACAAAAAGGTGTACCTACCAAGGTAGCCAAATTTATTCCTACCGACGTAAGTACGCCGGAACAGATTGATGCATGGTTAAACGAGAACGCTGATGTGTTCGGTTTTGCTGCGCCTGAATCTGCTTCATCGGAAGAACCAACACCAAATGCTAGAGAAACACAGCGTATCAATACCGCTCTTCAAAACGCAAATACCCCATCTCGCGATGCAGATACTGCCGCGAAATTGGCTGGCGTTAAAACCAGAGAAGAACTTGACATGCTCGTTTTCGGCCAAAAGGTAAGTGGCTCACGCCGATAAAAACCCATTCGACACTAGACCCTATAGAAAGTAGGTGACACAATGGCAATTCAATATACCGACTCAATCGGCTCTACCTCTGGTATTCCCGGATTAGTACAGACCGCTTATGATCGCTATGTAGAGTTTGCACTCCGTGCTGTCCCACTTATCCGCGACGTTGCAGATAAGCGCCCAGTACAGCAGGCTATGCCCGGCTCATCTGTTGTATTTCAGATTTACACAGATATGTCAGCAGTTACAACATCTCTCTCAGAAGATGTTGATCCAGATGCAGTTGCACTTGGAAACACAACCCCTGTTACCGTTTCGCTCCTTGAATACGGTAACGCATCACTCGCAACTCGTAAGCTCGAGTTGTTCTCACTCTCAGATGTAGATCCAGCTATCGCAGACATTATTGCGTTCAACATGGCTGACTCACTTGACACAGTTGTGCTCAAGACACTTGTTGGTGGACCAAACGCCATTGCTGAACTTACAGGTGGCTCAGCCAACCCTGTATCAACATACAATGCGAACTACACCAATGGTACAACTCAGGCTAGCATCGACGGCACATCAGTCATTCGCTCACGCGATATTCGTACTGCTGTTGCTAAGCTCCGTGCTAACAAGGCTGTCCCACGTCAGGGAGAATACTACTGGTGTGGTATTCACCCAGAAGTTTCATACGACCTTCGCTCAGAAACTGGCGCAGGCGGATGGCGTGATGATCACAAGTACGCTGAGAACGGTGCTTCTGAATTTTGGCCGGGCACTATCGGAACATACGAAGGCGCTATGTTCGTAGAATCACCACGTTTGTTCAACACAACAGACGGAACTGGCTCAACAGGTGCAACAGGTACCTTTGGTACTTCTGGCTACACCTACGCTTCTGGCGGTACACGTGTATTCCGTACACTTGTTGCTGGTAAGCAGGCTCTCGCAGAAGCAGTGGCAGAAGAGCCACATGTTATCTTCGGACCAATTGTTGATAAGTTGATGCGTTTCCGTCCAATCGGATGGTACGGCGTTCTAGGCTGGGCACGTTACCGTGACGCAGCTTTGGTTCGTATCGAATCATCAGCTTCTATCCACAACTCCTAATCCGAGTTAGTTGCTTCCTAGCCCCTCTATTCCTTTCAAGGGGCTAGGTGGCAACACCAATGAAAGGTAACGCATGACATACACATTTAAGCCACCAACGGTCAATGAAGGACCGGCGGGCTTTGGTATTCTTTTTTGGCGTTACAAAATTGCACGCGCAGACAGCGTGCTAGTTTTTGGAAGTACAGTAGTGCGTCAACGCACGCCAGCGGTACAAGACACAATCTCCGCAGACTACTGTTATCTAGGCGGGCATGAATACATCATCACCCAGCCAGAATATGACATTCTTTACGCAGCGGGCTATGGCCCTTATATCACTATTTCTTAGGAGCATTGAGTGGCTAATCCCGGCAGATACAACACCAATGTTGTCAAAGGCACTACTTTTAGTTTAGTCGCTGTGTGGAAGATCAATGCAATTCCAGTCATCCTTGATGGCTATAAAGCGGATATGCAAGTGCGCGATGTAAGCGGCAATTTGATTGCAGAAATGTCTACCACCGCAGGTGGCGCAGTTATTACCTCAAGCGCAGGAAAGATAACTTGCACGCTTACCGCTGCCCAGACTGCTGGAATTGCTGCCGGAACATATAATTACGGTTTAAATGTAACAGACTCAAACGGAATAGTTACTCAGCTTCTTAATGGAACATTTGTTGTCTCGCCTTCGGCGGTGCTTTAATGAGTGTTAATCAGGACAGTATTTCAACCGTTGAAGTTCAAGTAACCACAAATGTTTTTGATGTAGTCTCAAATGAATATCTTGTTCTTGAACTTGGCCCTATCGGCCCACAAGGCCCTATTGGTTATCAAGGTGCTATCGGTAATACAGGTAATACCGGAGCGACTGGATCAACAGGAAGTACAGGTGTAAAAGGTGCAACGGGTGCTACTGGAAATACTGGGTCTATTGGTAATACTGGTGCCGATGGCAGCACTGGCCCTACTGGCGCTATTGGACAAACTGGAACAACAGGACCAACAGGAGCTGTAGGCAATACAGGATCAACCGGACCTACCGGTCCGCAAGGCGCAGCTGGCGTTCAGGGTAATACCGGCATGACTGGCATGACAGGAATGACTGGCGTTACTGGCGTTACTGGTGCTACCGGTGTAACTGGAGCAACTGGCATTACCGGGCCAACCGGTCCTCAAGGAGCGCAAGGCAATACAGGAAACACTGGCCTAACTGGTAATACCGGTATGACTGGCATGACCGGCGTAACCGGTCCTACAGGTGCAACTGGTAACACTGGCCCAATGGGTGATCATTACCAGACAACATCCACAACTTCTATTTCTTTGCCAGCTTCTGGATCTGTCACGCTCACCATCGGCGCTGGCCTTGCTTATTCTTTGCAGCAGTCAGTCATTGTTGCAAATACATCAAGCGCTTACTTTGTTGGCGACGTAACCTCTTACACATCCGGCACTGGCGTAATAACGCTCAACGTTACTAAGACCGTTGGCACGGGAACCTTTACCTCATGGACAGTTAACCTTGACGGTGCTGTAGGTGCCATCGGCGTGACTGGACCTGCTGGACCTACTGGAGCGGTTGGAAATACCGGCTACACAGGTGCTACGGGCTTTACTGGATTTACAGGGTCTACCGGCCCTACAGGGCCTACAGGAGCCGTTGGAGCGACTGGCTTTACTGGTTATACCGGAGCTACCGGTTTTACCGGTTTTACGGGCAGCACAGGCCCTACAGGGCCTACTGGAGCGCAGGGCGCTGCCGGTGTTCAAGGTAACACTGGTAACACTGGCGCAACTGGTACAGGTTACTCAGGGGTAGCCTCTCTTACCTCTTTGACTATTGGTACTGGTTCTCAAACATTTACCCTTGCTGGCTCCTATCAAGGAGCGTTTCTTGTTGGCATGCGTATTCGGGCAATCTACCCAGTATCGCCAACAAATTACATGGAAGGTGTTATTACTTCCATCAACAGCACAACTCTTGTATTAAACGTTGACACTACTGGCGGCTCTGGCATTTTTGCCATTTGGAATTTTGCCGTTACAGGTTTAATTGGCGGAACTGGATTAACAGGACTGACGGGGGCAACTGGTGCAACAGGCAATACGGGCGCAACAGGAAATACAGGCAACACAGGAGCCATAGGTAATACAGGCTCAACTGGACTAACTGGAAATACTGGAGCGACAGGAGCAACGGGTGCCACAGGAGCCGCAGGAACCAATGGAACCAACGGTACAACAGGGGCTACAGGTCCTACTGGCCCGACTGGGGCAGTTGGAAACACGGGGGCAACAGGCGCTGCTGGCAGCACTGGTGCGACTGGAGCGGCAGGGGCTACTGGCGCGACAGGACAAACTGGCCCTACAGGTCCTGCGGGAGCAACAGGGTCAACGGGTAGCACAGGTGCTACAGGCACAGCCAATCTTTATGACATACTAATGCTTGCTGGTATGTGATACAATAGCAACGAATGAAGATTGCCGTTTACGCTATTGCGCTAAATGAAATTCTCCATGCCGAAAGGTGGGCGAAAGCTGCCGAAGGCGCTGATTATCGGATAGTAGCAGATACAGGATCAAATGATGGCACGCAAGAAAAGCTACGCGAACTGGGTGTTACTGTTCACGATATTAGCGTTAAGCCTTGGCGTTTTGATGTGGCGCGGAACGCGTCTCTTGCGCTCATACCAGCGGACGTAGATGTTTGCGTCTTTGTGGATATGGATGAAGTTATTCACAAGAACTTCTTTAAAGAACTACGCAAGCAGTGGGACCCAACGGCTCAAGCCGGTTGGATAACATTTGATACTGGTAGCAAGTGGCAGAAGGACAAGATCCATTCTCGTAATGGATGGCATTGGAAATATCCAATCCATGAAGTAGCCATCTGGTATGGCGAAGGTCAACCAAAGTATTGCACGATTAAAAATGCAATTATCAGCCATCAACCTGATAACAATAAATCTCGCGGGCAGTATCTGCCAATGCTTGAAATGTGTGTTAAAGAATTTTCCACAGATCCACGCATGTGGACATATATGGTCAGAGAGTATTACTTTTACCATCGCTGGGAAGATGTAATCAAGTCAGCAGAAACTCGCATGGAACTAGGCGGGTGGAATGTTGAAGAGGCTGCCACTTGTCGATGGGCAGCAGAAGCTGCGCATCAATTAGGCAAAGCAGAAGATGCAACCAAGTGGGCTGAGCGTGGCGCTCAGATTATGCCAAATGAAGGCGAGCCTTGGTTCTCTGTAGCGCTAGATGCTTATCGCAATAAGCGTTGGCAGCAATGCTTAGATGCTTCTATCAAAGCCATCGAATGTCCGCGTAGCGTCCACTATTGCTATGACGCATCTGTGTGGAACTGGAAAGCCTACGATCTGGCAAGCATAGCCTCGTGGGAAATGGGCTTTATAGATGAAGCAATTACTTTTGCCCTTGCTGCTAGCAAGGCCAATGGCGAAGAAAATGATCGCGTCCTACGTAATTTGAAATTCTTTAGACAAGCCAAGGAGAAACATGGCCCTAGGAGATAACTGTCGCTCTGGTTGCTTAGAGAAAAACCATGAGACATACATTGATTGCTTGCGCGATGCAAACATTCACACCAACGCTGGCGACGCAGCTGGCAACAAGACAATGACAAAGAAGCGCTGGGATGCTGAATTGAACGCATACTCAAATGCTAGAGCACAAGGTATTCAGCCAGCAGGCACAACTATGCGTGCGGTCAATGAAGCAAAGGCAGCTAGCGACACGCTAGGCACAGCCTTCGACGCTGGCACAATGCCAGCAGCAAAGCAGATTACCAAGCACAAGGCAAAGGTAATGAAAGAAGTGGGAGTTATTTAATGGCAGCAGCAAAAAAGGGTATGGGCTTTAAGGCCGCTCAAAAGTCAATTGCTAAAAAGTCAGGCGTATCAATGGAAAGTGCCGGAGCGATTCTTGCATCTTCTACACGTAAGGCAAGTCCAGCAGCAAAGAAAGCAAATCCAAATCTCAAGAAGGTAGCAATGCCTAAAAAGGGTGGTAAGTAATATGTGTATGTCATGTGGATGCAACAACAACGCAGTCAGCGTTTCAACTGACGAACTAAACGGCAAGCCAAACATCGACCCAAA
>Ga0208504_1000093_pt1 | contig 23573 bp, 20 predicted proteins | sample CryBogCBH05Oct08_FD_184595 | JGI IMG/M metagenome (GOLD analysis project Ga0208504, IMG submission 184595) | Freshwater microbial communities from Crystal Bog, Wisconsin, USA - CBH05Oct08 (SPAdes) | ecosystem: Environmental > Aquatic > Freshwater > Lake | place: Crystal Bog, Wisconsin, USA...
TTCATTGACAGCGTTCAACGGACAAAAGGGTTCATGGGGTGCTTCACAGTACCCACGTGGAGCAGCTCTTTACGACCCACTCTTCAACATTGCAACTGACGGTGTAACTATCCTTCCAGGCCTTGGACTTTCAATCACTCCAAACGCAAACTTCACTTCATGGACAATTCAACTTCGCCAAGGTGTGAAGTTCCACAACGGAACTCCATTTAATGCTGACGTTGTTGTTAAGAACTACCAGGCAACTGGCCTTGACGGCAGCCCAGTAGGTCCAGCTATTGCACCGATCATTAAGAACGTTGTTAAGGGTGCAAACGACTACGAAGTTATTTACAACTGCGTAATTCCATTCTCTGGAATGCCTGCACAACTTGCTGCATCACAGATCACGTACATGGCTGAGCCTTCGACTCTTGTTAAGGGTTACAACGACATCGCCATTGGAACCGGTCCATTCATGATGAAGTCAGCTTCTGACTGGCAGTACAACGACCACTGCTTGCTTCACGCAAACCCTAACTACTGGCGCACTGATGCCAAGGGTGGTGCACTCCCTTACGTTGACGCAATCAACTTCAAGGTGATCTTGGATGCAGGCTCTGGTTACTCAGCTCTGCAAGCTGGTTCAATTGACGTTATGTACACAACAGACGATCTCGTTGGAAACCAGATGTTGGCTGACAAGAGGTTCGCTGTTCGTAACGACACGGCAGACCACCGTGAGCCAGCTACTAACTACTTGCTCATGAACACAACTGGAACAATGAACCAATACGGTGTGTGGGCTGCGGCTGCGCTTCCTTACATCTTGAAGGGTGCAGCAGTTCCAACAGCAGTTCAATTGGCGCTTGCTGGTAACCGCACGTACAGTAACGCTGTCGGTGCTGGATCGGGAACATACGTTGTTGGTGCAGTTAACCCAACGACACTTACATGGGACCACACCTACACGAACCACTTGACCGATGCTTCAATACGTACAGCTATTGCTCAGTCAATCAACCCAACGACATTTGTTAAGACAATCACAGGTGGTCATGGAACATTTGCTGATGGTGTGTTCGGGAAGAAGTCTCCTTACTACCAGGACCCTAACTACGCGAAGTTCAACCCTTCAGCTGCAAAGAAGGCCGTCGACGCTTACAAGGCAGCTAAGAACATCACCGATGTGACAATTGTTATTGACTATGCAACAGGAAGCGCTTCAACTTTGAAGGCATTCCAGTTCATTCAGAACGGTTGCAAGGCGGCTGGCATCAACGTTGTTGGTCGCCCACTGGAAAGTGGAGTTGAAATTGCGAACTTCATTAACGGTGTGAACACAGCCTCACTAACATTCCAATTCGGTGGAATTGACCAGTCACTGAACTACGTATGGTGGAACTCAGTTCCAGCTGCTGGAACCAACATCCCACTGGGACTTGGATTAACTGCATGGCCGTACACTTCATACGCTGGAAATGGTGACTACACCACATCACCAAACGTTGCGGGTGCGGTTAACTTCTCTCACCAGAACAACCCAGTTATTCAGAAGGCAATGGCAACGGCACTTGCGAGCCCAGGCGGATCAGGGCAGCACGTAAGTGCTTGGCGAGTAGTGAACTCTACTTTTGCAGCAGATCAGACCTACGTTTTCCTGACTCAAGTTGTTACAACTTTGGCAGCGAACAAGAAGGTTCAGAACTTTGTCGGTGCACAGTTTGCTGGAAAGACTGTGATGCAGCAGGCTGGAACGGTTCGTTTCGACCAGGCTTGGAAAGCATAAGTAACTAACGCATAAGCAAAAGAGCGGCGCTTCGGCGCCGCTCTTTTGCTTTTACTAAACAAAACTTACCTTTCAAAATTTCATTCAAGTTGTGGAAAAAATTTTGTGAAGTGCAGTCAGTGAAGGAAAGTTCTATTCGCAGCTGTTCAGTTGTAAGTAAATGTTTAATGAATTAGTCAAGTAAACAGTTAATACAAATATTGAGTTTTTAGTAGTTACTGACTAAAACGATTTTTTTTGTTGCTAAGTTCGAATTTGTTAATGACACAATGTCATTTCATTTTTGAAAGCAGAAGAAAATGTCACTAGAGATGGACCGCAGGTCTTTTCTAACAAATTCAGCCGCCACTATTGGTGGAGTTGCAATAGCCGGAACTGTTGTTGACAGTCTTCTTGCTGGCGCAGCGAGTGCCGCAACTGTTGGTGTCAGTACCGGTACGCCAAAGAGAGGCGGAACACTTACTGTTGCGTTAGAGAGCGACATTCTTTCTTTGACTGCATTCAACGGTCAAAAGGGTTCATGGGGTGCTTCGCACTACCCACGTGGAGTTGCTCTTTACGACCCACTCTTCAACATCGCTACTGACGGAGTAACAATCCTTCCAGGACTTGGACTTTCAATCACTCCAAACGCAAACTTCACAGTATGGACGGTTCAACTGCGCCAGGGTGTGAAGTTCCACAACGGAACAACTTTCAATGCTGATGCTGTTGTGAAGAACTACCAGGCAACTGGCCTCGACAACAGCCCAGTAGGTCCAGCGATTGCTCCACTCATCAAGAGTGTTGTTAAGGGTTCAAACGATTACGAAGTTCTCTACAACACGGTGCTTCCATTCTCAGGAATGCCTTCTCAGCTTGCAGCATCACAGATCACCTACATGGCTGAACCTTCGACTCTTGTTACGGGTTACAACGGCATCGCCATTGGAACTGGTCCATTCATGATGAAGTCAGCTTCTGACTGGCAGTACAACGACCACTGCTTGCTTCACGCAAACCCTAACTACTGGCGCAAGGACTCAAAAGGTGGTGCACTCCCTTACGTTGACGCAATCAACTTCAAGGTGATTCTTGATGCAGGTTCTGCTTACTCAGCTCTTCAGGCTGGTTCAGTTGATGTTGTCTACACAACAGACGAGCTTGTTGGAAACCAGATGTTGGCTAACACCAAGTTTGCAGTTCGAAACGACAAGGCAGATCACCGTGAGCCAGCAACGAACATCCTTCTGATCAACACAACTGGAACAATGAACCAATACGGTGTGTGGGCAGCGGCTGCGCTTCCTTACATCTTGAAGGGTGCAGCAGTTCCAACAGCAGTTCAATTGGCGCTTGCTGGTAACCGCACGTACAGCAAGGCCGTAGGCGCAGGATCAGGAACATACGTTGTTGGAGCAGTTAACCCAACAACATTGACTTGGGACCCTAACTACGTCAACCACTTGACCGACTCATCAATCCGTAGGGCTGTGGCTCAGGCAATCAACCCTTCTTCATATGTGAAGACAATCACAGATGGCAAGGGAACATTTGCTGATGGTGTGTTCAAGAAGTCTTCACCGTTCTACCAGAACCCCCAGTACGCAACTTTCAACCCTTCAGCTGCAAAGAAGGCCGTTGATGCCTACAAGAAGGCCAAGAACATCAGCGATGTAACAATTGTTATTGACTATTCGACTGGAAGCTCGAATGATCAGAAGATGTTCTTGTTCATTCAGAATGCTTGCAAGGCAATTGGTATAACTGTGGTTGGTCGTCCACTCGAAAGTGGAGTCTCAGTTGCTAACTTCATCAATGGAGTGAACACGGCTTCGATTACGTTCCAGTTCGGTGGAGCAGATCAGTCACTGAACTACGTATGGTGGAACTCAGTTCCAGCAGCTGGTACCAACATCCCACTGGGACTTGGATTAACTGCATGGCCGTACACTTCATACGCTGGAAATGGTGACTACACCACATCACCAAACGTTGCGGGTGCGGTTAACTTCTCTCACCAGAACAACCCAGTTATTCAGAAGGCAATGGCAACGGCACTTGCGAGCCCAGGCGGATCAGGGCAGCACGTAAGTGCTTGGCGAGTAGTGAACTCTACTTTTGCAGCAGACCAGACGTACGTATTCCTAACCTCAGTTGTTACCACTTTGGCTGCGAACAAGAAGGTTCAAAACTTCAATGGTGCGCAGTTCGGTGGAAAGACTGTTATGCAACAGGCTGGAACGGTTCGTTTCGACCAGGCTTGGAAAGCATAAGTAACTAACCCATAAACAAAAGAGCGGCGCTTCTGCGCCGCTCTTTTGTTTTATTGAGAGACTTTCTTAGTTGAAATATTCCCTTTGACATTCCTCCACCACCAAATTGTGCTCAGGGCAAGGGCTCCAGAAACTAAGGCACCAATTGTAAAGGGGAGAGATTCGTTGATGCTGAAAAAATAGCCCGACACTGCTGCGCTCAATGCCAGTGCACCAGTGTTAGCAGTGGCATTGAGTCCTTGACGTCGACTCATTTCACGATGTTCTGAACCTTCTGACATAAGAGAAGAGATTGACGGCACTGAAAGAGACGCTCCAATTGATTCAAACGCACCGAATACGACCATCATGCGTGGATTGTGAATGTGTGGGTAAAGAGCAAGGAACAATGCACCATTGACTAGTCCAAGGGTCCCAACAACTCGACGGTTGGCATTGTCCGCCAGCCACCCACCGAATCCACTGAGTAGAACCCACGGCAAGCAAAAGAAGGTCCAGCTAAGTCGAATGTCAAGAGTTGTTGCCTGGTGCGCCTTCATGAGCAGAGACCAGCAGGTTTCATAAACACCAATGAGGACGCCAGTCCCAGCTGCCGCGATGAATGCCCCAATGAGTTGTTGGCTCCAACGCAACTTTGGAAGTGGCGAAGGGTCATAGGCCTTGTCACCAAGGTTTGTACGAAACGTTTGTGTGGCGGCGAGTAGTGAAACCACTCCTGATGCAAAGAATGCCCATCCGAGTGCGCGTACTGAAACTAAAGCACCCGCCACTGGGCCGAAGGCCATTCCACCAAGCTGTGCGGCAATAATTCGAGAAATTGCACTACCTCGTTCACTCTCATCAAAGAGCGCTGAAACTGCAGACATGGAGGCGACTTCAATCGCACCAGCTGACACGCCTTGAAAGATTCGAGTGATGATGAACCAAGGGGCACTTACTGGGAATAAATAGGTCATGCTGGCAAGCCCATAGACCATTAAGCCAATGATCATGATTGGTCGGCGCCCATGCTTATCAGCGAAGCGCCCGGTCAAGAACTGACTCGCTAGGCCCGCGATGGAGAACGCCGCCATGATGTAGCCAACAATTGTTGGTGTGCCTCCACGGTTCTCTAAAAAGAGAGGTAAGAGAGGAAGTCCTAACGTCGCACCCATCCACTGCACTGCAACAATGAACGTTAAGCGGTTCAGCGTTTGCTTGGGGGTGGTAGAAGACATACCTCTACGTTACTGGGGAAGACTCAAGTTTTACTTGAAGAAATTGTCACATTACAAAGTGTGACATTCCACCAAAATCATTACACCAAGTAGCAGGTAAATCCAAGGGATCAATTCAGGCGCTCGTTTGGTGCCCCATGCAACTACTCGTGGACGTTGCGTGAGCATCTGAGCGGTTGTGACAAAGATCAGTTCCCAGAAAATGAAGACTCCCACTGAAATCATCGTTTTGGTGTTATCACTGGCTCTTAGAAGTGGTGTCCAGACGGCGATGTTGTCACCGCCGATTGCAAATGTCATAAGAAAAGTTGTTAAAGCTCCACGTTTGTAAATTTTGCGAGGTTCCTTGTTGCGTGACTGCCACGCATGAAATGCAAAATACCAAGGAACAAACGCTAGGACTCCAATTGCTCGAGTCGGTATGGTTTGTAGAAAATCACCGAGCACAGCGGCAATAAGAATCAACGAGATGATGCCTAGGATTTGCGAGTTTCTGACCCGTTTGATTTTCCTAGGTTCGGTGACCAGCAACTGGGCAGCGTAAGCAAAATAGTTGTCAAACATCGTTCCGATGAAGGCCACGCTGGCGAGTACAGCGTCAGCCACAAAGTTATTCATAGGTATGACCTTACTTAACGGAAAATGAATAGGAAAACTCCGGTAGTAGAATTTAAAAATGCTTCGCCACGTTCTGCCTCCAAACCAGCAAGAGCTTGAGGCTGCACGGCGCGTTATCGCCGATCACCTGGTTGTGACGCCTACGGTTCGACTTTTACTTAGAGGGAGACCGACGTACGTAAAAATGGAAGGCCTCCAGCCAACGGGTGCATTTAAAGTCCGTGGGGCACTTGCGGCAGTAGACGCATCCAAACGAAGCGATCCAACCGGCGCAGTAATCACATCCTCAGCTGGAAACCATGGCCTAGGCATTGCGTACGCGTCAGAAGCACTTGGTGTTCGCGCAACAGTTGTAGTGCCTAAGAATGCCTCTGAAGCAAAAGTAAAAAAACTAAAAAAATTCGACATTGAACTCATTCAGTTTGGAACTTCATACGATGATGCGCAGGAACACGCACTGGAACTAGCTGAAGCCAGGTCAATTAATTACATCTCCCCATTCAATGACACCAATGTGATGGCCGGTCAGTCAACAATCTTTGATGAAATGCTCCTCCAGGCACCGGACTTAGAGCACATTGTTATTTCGGTGGGTGGTGGGGGACTTATCTCGGGTGTCTTGCTATCAAGAGAAGCTCATCAACGCGGCGACATTGCGGTTACGGGGGTGCAGCCAGTTGAAAGTTCCGCCATGTACTTTGCACTTCGTGGAGTACCAATGTCAGAGATCATTCACAGACCAACAATCGCTGACGGTCTCGCTGGCGGAGGCGACGAGGGTGCTGCCACAAATGAGCTAATTGCCAAGCATCAAGTCCCGCTGGTGTTGGTGGAAGAAATTGAGATTCGACGTGCAGTTCGCGAATGTGTGGAAAACCACGGAATCGTGCTCGAGGGATCAGCTTCAGCTTCCTATGCGGCAATAACGTCAAATCTCATGCAGGATGCAGCATCACGGATTGGCTTCATTGCCTGTGGCCGAAACATTGCTACAGACCTTCTAGCGACAATTCTTAGCGAACCTTTGAGTTAGGCCATATTTCGACCGGTATGGTTGTTCTATGGCGTCATCACAGCGAGTTGGAGCAGTAGCACTGGCAGCAGTTGCTCTGGCCCTGAGCATTTTTGGCGTGGTCCTCGCAGCGACAGATTCGAATCCAGCAGGCACTTCAAGTCAAGCACTAGCCCTCAATGGCTATCCACCGAAAACCGTGGACATGCAGCTCACGATTACTAGTAACGGTGGATCGTCACTTCTTGCTGATGCAAAGATTGATTTCCAAAAGCAGTTGATGCAGATTTCAATGGATGTTCCTTCAGCTTTTTCTTCAACACCGGTTGAAATAGTTCTGACGAATTCTGACCTCTATGTTGGATCACAGGGTCTAGTGAGCCTTGCGGGAAAGCCTTGGATCAGTGAGGCACTTTCTTCAAACCCACCATTCTTCGGTCTTTCACTTGAAATGACTAAGCCAGACATTGCACTTATAACTTCGTATCGAAGACTGCTCACTCAATATGACGGAGAGTTTACGACGTATAACTTTGGACGTGGCATGGTTCTTCGTCCACTCACAAATGGTCAAATCAAGAAACCACTTGCTGGTTCAATGAACTTCAGTATCACTACCGGCAAAGAAGGCCAAGTGACATCGGCGAACGTAACCTTTAGCTCACCCTCACAATCAATCTCGGTGACTTCAAAAATTCTTAGCTACAACCAACCTGTGGAAGTAGCGATTCCACCAGCATCGCAAGTTGCATCAAACCAACACACGCTGATTACGAGCCTTTGGGATGCTCTACCAGTTGCAGAAATCCTCTCACCAACCAATTTGTTTCAGCCTGCAGGAATTACAGTTAATTAAATGATTCCTCACCACGAACCTAGGTGGCCAGCTGGACTTGCGTTACTTTGCTGCACCGCGCTCTATGTTGTGCTTCCTGATCGATTGGTAGTGGGACCAAGGTGGCTATTGCCAGTATTGATAATTTTGCCGCTCCTTCCACTTTCGGCACGTAAACATCATCACCCTGATGAATCGCCATGGGTTCGTCGAACAGTGATTGTGATGCTCGCGATAATTACCTTTGCCAATGTGGTGTCCGTTGGCTTGCTCGTTGATCGACTTCTCACCACCAACGTCTCTGGTGGTCGAAGTTTGATTTACTCGGCCGTGGCTATTTGGTTAACCAATGTGATTGTCTATGGAATTTGGTTTTGGGAGATAGACGGTGGTGGACCTCATATGCGCGCTGGAGGCACTGAACTTGTTGACATTCAATTTCCTCAGCTTGAAAATCCCTCACTAGCGCCAGAAAATTGGCATCCACGTTTTCATGACTATCTCTACACCGCATTCGCAAACGGAACAAGTTTCGCGCCGGCCGATGCGATGCCGCTGACGCTACGAATTAAAATTCTCTTCGCAACAGAGTCGATGGTTTCTCTTATCGCCATTACCGTGGTCGCTGCACGGGCAGTAAACATACTTCGCTGAAGTTAACCAAGCAGACGGCCAAGTAGGGAACTGGCCTTACTCACCTGTCCCTTTTTGTTTTCTACCTGATCTGCACGCTTCGCTAGCGCTAGCCCAGCATTCACTCCAAGCCAGCGCAACGGTTCTACTTCCCATTTCTTCGAATAGTGTTGCACGAAGGGGAGCCGAGTGAAATCAGTGGTTGTTTCGGGACTCGTTATGAGGTCAGCCAATGCATTGCCAGCAACATAACTAAGTGTGACCCCGTCACCGGTATAGCCACCAGCCGATCCAATGCCAGTTCTATAGTCAATCGTCACTGATGGCATTAGGTCTCTTGGCATGCCAAGTGGCCCTCCCCATTGGTGGGTGATTTCGCCGCTCAGGTTTGGGAATAGTTCACGAAGAGTTTTTCCCAGCTCACTAAAAACCTTCTGATTGGCGTCAAAACGTTCCTCAACGGTTGAACCGAAATGATATGGCGACCCTCGACCACCAAAGGCAATCCGGTTGTCGTCGGTTCGCTGTCCATAAATGATGAGATGTCGGTCGTCAGCGAAGGTTTCATATTTTGAGAATCCAACTTCACGCCAGAAGTCGTCACTCTGAGGTTCGCTGGCAATCATTAAAGAGTAAATAGGTGCAACAGTTCTGCGTTCACCTGAAAAAGTGGAAGTGAATCCTTCGGTTGCTCGAATTACGAATTCTGCGTGGATTGAACCTTGTGGTGTTATTACCTCTGGTTGACTTCGGCGCGTTTTTGGAACAATTCTCGTAACGGTGCTGTTCTCAAAGATCTCCACACCTAGCGCTTCGCAAACATCGCTAAGCCCCCTTGCAAGTTTGGCTGGGTGCACACGAGCACAGTGTGGCGAGAAAGTTGCTCCGAGAGAACCATGAAGGTGTCCACGTTCTTTAGCCTGCTCTTTGTTCAGCCACATAAGGTCATCAGGACTACTTCCTGATTCGTGCGCACTGGAAACTGCTCTCTGTAACCTTGAAGCCTGCACTTCGCTTCGTGCGAAGGTGAGTGTTCCACCGTGGCGGAAGTTGGCATCAATCCCGTCAGCGCTCAAAGAGTCGCCAAGATGTTGCACTGACTTCTGAAGCAGGCTTCGCTGGTGGTTGAGGAGTTCAACACCGAAGTTGCGAGAAATCTGCTCGTCACTCACTGGGAATAAGGCAGAAACCCAGCCTCCGTTGCGACCAGAAGCGCCAAATCCGCAGACTGCTTTTTCCAGGACCGTAATGCGCAGACTCGGATCCCTACGCTTCAGTTCACGTGCAGTCCAAAGACCGGTGTAACCACCGCCAACAATGCAGACATCAACGTCCATGTGAGCGTTCAGCGAACGCCTAGGCGTAATGGGGCTAGTTAGTTGTGACCACCACAGCGAAGCAGGTGGGCGCACTAGAGATGCTTGACGGCTCCGGTGAAGACCTCGCGAAGAGTACCGACCATCCAGTCGATATCCGCACGCGTGGAAATCAGTGGAGGAGCGAGTTGGACTACTGGGTCGCCTCGGTCATCAGAACGGCAAATGAGACCACGACGGAACATTTCAGGTGAAATAAATCCACGAAGGAGACGCTCAGCTTCCGCACCCTCCCATGTTTCCTTGGTCACCTGATCCTTTACGAGTTCAACGCCCCAGAAGTAACCAGCACCACGAACGTCACCAACAATTGGAAGGTCCTTAAGCCCGTTGAGAGACTCACGGAAGTATTCCTCGTTCTTTTGAACATTGCCGAGTACGTCTTCACGCTCGATGATGCCAATAGAAGTCAGCGCCATAGCAGCGCTGAGAGGGTGACCGGCCCATGTGAAGCCATGGATGAATGAAGTGTCATCGTGCTGGAATGGTTCAGCAATACGATCAGAAACAATCATGGCTCCCATTGGAGCGTAGCCAGCGGTGATCCCCTTGGCGCAGGTGATGATGTCTGGAACGTAGTCATACTTCTGACCACCGAACCATGTTCCAATGCGACCGAATGCACAAATAACTTCGTCAGTTACAAGCAGCACGCCGTACTTGTCGCAAATGCGCCGAACTTCTTTGAAGTAACTCTGTGGTGGTGCGAAGCAACCACCAGCATTTTGTACTGGCTCTAAGAACACAGCGGCAATAGTTTCTGCGCCTTCTCGAAGAATTGCTTCTTCGATCTGCTGAGCAGACCAAAGTCCAAAAGCTTCAAAATCATCAGCGTGCTCGGTTGCACGGTAGAAGTTCACGGCTGGAACTTTGACTGCTCCAGGGACCAGTGGCTCGAAAGGCTTGCGGTAGCTCTCGAGTGAAGTGATTGTTAGCGCTCCAAGGGTTGTTCCGTGATAGGCAACATCACGACTAATGACTTTGTAGCGATTCGTGTCTCCACGAAGGCGGTGATACTGGCGAGCGAGCTTCCAAGCACTTTCGTTAGCTTCACCTCCACCAGTTGTGAAGAACACCTTGTTGAGGTCTCCGGGGGCCAAACTCGCGAGCTTTTCAGCAAGTTCAATTGCCTTGGGATGTGAATACGTCCACACCGGGAAAAATGTCATTTCTTTTACAGAGTTAGCCGCTGCTTCTGCAAACTCTGGACGTCCGTGGCCGAGCATGTTTGTATACAGGCCAGAGATTCCGTCAAAGTACTTCTTGCCGTTCGCGTCGAAGACGTGTACACCTTCTCCACGAACGAATACTGGAACTTCGTTAGTCTCCGAGTAGGAGCCCATTCGCGACATGTGTAGCCACAAGTTGCGTCGTGCCCGCTCGGAGTAAGTATGGCTTGGCTCCTCAGAACTCGAAACGGCCATGCCGTCTGAGTAAATTTCATTGATAGTCATTTTGTTCCCCATGCGTAGGTCTGCTTTGAAAGTTTCAAATACAGAAATGTTTCAACTTCGGTCACACCCGGAATACTTCGGATGGAGTCGTTGAGTAGTTGTACCAGCGCCGCGTCATCAACTGCAATGACTTCGGCGATGATATCGAAGCTTCCGGCGGTCATAACCACGTAGTTAGCTTCTTCGATTGCTGCGACTTGGTCGGCGACCTTTCGAACGTCACCATGAACGCGAATACCTACAAGCGCTTCACGTCCATACCCCATTTGCAGTGGATCAGTGATTGCCACGATCTGCATAACACCAGTATCTTTGAGGCGTTGAACGCGACGTCGAACTGCTGGTTCAGATAGCCCGACGTCTTCGGCAATTGCTCCGTAGGCTCTGCGACCATCACGCTGGAGGTGAGCAATAATTTGACGGTCAACCATGTCCAGAGCGCTGGTGGTGGAGATGAGCTCAAGGTTCGCTATCTCTGCGTTCTTTTGCTGCTGTTGGTTTGGTTTGGCTGACATTGGATATCACCTAGTTTCGGGACTATAGCCCTCAACTGCGGATAGGGACAGTATAGCGCCATATCACGCCGATATGAGTCGTCAAATGCCCCCTAGGGGACTATTTACAACCCCAGTGTTTGCATGGGGTTTGGCTATCTGGCAGAGTGGAGGCATAGACATAGCAGTTGCAAGCAAGGGGAAAGACAGTGCGTCGTTTAGCGAACTTTATTAACGGGGAATTTGTAGCTCCAAAGAGCGGTAAATACATTGACCTGATTAGTCCGGTCACGTCACAACCATTTGCAGAGATGCCAGTTTCAGATTCTGCAGATATTGATGCTGCACTCGAGTCAGCCAGCACTGCATTCCAGTCATGGAAGCGCACGACTCCCTCTGAGCGAAGCTTGATGCTTCTAAAGATTGCCGACATCCTGGAAGCAAACGCCGAACAATTGGTAGCAGTTGAAACTGAGAATTGCGGAAAAATTATTGCCGTGACACTAAGCGATGAAATTCCACCAATGGTTGATCAAATCAGATTCTTTGCGAGCGCGGCTCGACTCCTTGAAGGTCGCTCCGCTGGCGAATACATGTCAGGCATGACAAGTTACGTGCGTCGTGAACCAGTGGGTGTGTGCGCTGCGGTAACGCCATGGAACTACCCACTCATGATGGCTGTATGGAAATGGGCGCCAGCACTCGCTGCTGGAAACACGATGGTTCTAAAGCCAAGTGACACGACACCAGCTTCAACACTGCTCATGGCAGAGCTCATGGCACAAGTTCTTCCACCGGGCGTGCTCAACATTGTTTGTGGTGACCGCAACACTGGGCGACTACTTGCTGAGCACCACATTCCAGCAATGGTTTCCATTACTGGATCAGTTGGAGCAGGTATGCAAGTTGCAGAATCTGCTTCCAAAACTCTTAAGCGCGTACACCTCGAGCTAGGTGGAAAGGCGCCAGTTATTGTTTTTGATGATGCTGACATTGCCAATGCTGCAGAGAACATTGCAATAGCTGGCTATTTCAACTCGGGCCAAGACTGCACCGCAGCAACGCGAGTTCTCGTTGCACCGAAGGCGTATGGAAACTTTGTTGATGCAATTGCCGAGCAAGCAAAGAACATGGTCATTGGTGCGCCAGACAACGCAGATGCATTCCTTGGACCGGTAAACAACATCAACCAGTTTGAGCGAGTTACTGGTTTTATTGGTCGCGCTCCTAAGCACGCCAGTATTGCTGCAGGTGGTGAGCGAGTCGGTGACGTTGGTTACTTCATCTCTCCGACTGTTATCGCTGACATGCAGCAAAACGATGAAATGATTCAGAATGAAATCTTCGGACCGGTTATCACCGTTCAAAAATTCAGTGATGAAGCTGAAGCACTGCAGTGGGCCAATGGTGTTGACTACGGACTCGCATCTTCAGTCTGGACCCAAGATCACGGTCGCGCCATGAGATTTACTCGTGACCTGGACTTTGGATGCGTGTGGGTTAACACCCACATTCCGATGGTTGCTGAAATGCCACACGGAGGCTTCAAAAAGTCTGGTTACGGTAAGGATCTTTCGGTGTATGGATTTGAGGATTACACCCGCATCAAGCACGTAATGCACAATCTGCAGGACTAAGCAACACTTCTCAAAATGCAAAGGTTGGACTATGTCAAACCAAGAAGTTGAAGGTCCCTTTGGCGTTCCGGTGCCAGAAGCTCAAGTACAGGTAGAACTGCGCCACGAAGAGCTAAGTCTTTTTGACTCGACTGCGGTTGCTGTGTCGTCAGTGGCACCGGCGTATTCAATTGCGTCGACGCTTTCAGCGGTATTTCTAATTGCAGGAGTAGGGCTTGCAGGACCAGCGGTACTGATTGTTTCATTCATTCCGGTGATGTTCATTGCGCTTTCTTATTTTCATCTGAACCGTAAGAATCCAAACTGTGGTGCTAGCTATTCGTGGCTAAGTGAAGTCATGCACCCAACGGTTGGTTGGTTCAACGGCTGGGTCCAGGTCTGGACCTCAGTGTTGTTTTGCACTACAGCCCCGCTACTCGCGGGTGGCTACACGTTGCAATTTTTACACTCTGCCTTCAATCTCTTTGATGCAAGCACGATTGACAACACTAAAGCAGTCGCATTAGTGGCATCAATTTGGCTTGCGCTCGTGACAATTATTTGCATCTACGGCATCAGGTGGACAACAAACGCACAGTGGGTCATGGTCATCATTGAATACATATGTGTTGCTGGTTTTTCAATCGGCGGCATCATCAAAGTCATAATTGCTCGTCCAGTGCATTCGATCAACTTTTCAATGAGCTGGCTAAACCCATTCAGTATTCATGGCTACAGTGCACTCGCAAGTGGCCTCGCACTTGGTGTGTTCTACTTCTGGGGCTGGGACACGAGCGTGAATCTGAATGAGGAGTCAAAAGATAGCGCTCGACTTCCTGGAAAAGCCGGACTCATCTCTATGTGGTTACTGCTTGGAATCTTTGTCCTAAACACAGTGGCAGTGCAGATGCTGCTCGGACCTAAAGCAGTTGGTGCTCAGGATGTTTCAGTTCTGTTTTATTTCGGTCAACAACTATTTGGTAAGTGGGCGAGTTATTTGATGATCTTTGCTGTTCTAACGTCAACTGTCGCAACGACGCAAACTACGGTGCTTCCCGCTGCGCGAATTACTTATTCAATGGCGCGTGATGGAGTTTGGCCAAAGATGTTCGCTCGAATTCATCCAAAATTTCAGACTCCTGCAGTTGGAACATTGGTTGTAGCTTTGCTGAGTTTTGCGGGAATTATTCTGACCACATTCTCTAGTTCGAGTTCAAGCGTCTTTAACAATCTGGTTGCCAACATTGGTGTACTTGTTGCCTTCTACTACGGTTTCACTGGGATTGCGTGTGCGTGGGCTTTTAGAAAGACGCTAGGACAAAATTTCAGGTCGAATGTCACTATGGTCTACCTTCCATTGATTGGAGGAGCCTCACTACTCTTTGTTTGTTATCAAGTGATGATTAGTGGAGGAGCATCTGCCTTGCCCGACATTGTTGTTTTGGCATCAGGAATCCCATTTCTATTGCTCACTATGTTTAAAACGCGTAACAAAACAAACTTTTTCAAGCAACCTCGTGTTGCGTACGACACAATTGACTAATAACTAGAAAGGATGATCAAAGATGATCATCGGCGTTCCGAAGGAAATAAAAAAGGATGAGGGCCGCGTTGCGGTGACTCCAGAAGGTGCACTCGCACTTGCAAAAGCAGGCCACGAAGTTCTTATTGAAAAAGGTGCGGGAAGTGGATCTGGCATTTCTGACGAGCAGTACGTTGCTTCTGGGGCAAAGATAATTGACTCAGCTGATGAACTTTGGGCGTCTTCGGATATGGTGATGAAGGTAAAAGAACCGGTCGCGGCTGAATACCACCGGCTCAGCCTTCGCAAAGATCAAATCCTCTTCACGTATCTTCACCTCGCCTCAGGTCGTGAGTGCACAGAAGCCCTGCTAAAGGCAGGCAATGTTGCGATTGCCTATGAAACAGTTCGACTCCCAGACAATGCTCTGCCGCTACTTCGACCGATGAGTGAAGTCGCTGGGCGCATGGCACCAATGGTTGCTACACATCACTTGATGGCACCACACGGCGGGGGCGGAAAGTTGATTAGTGGAGTGAATGGGGTAGAGCCAGCAAACGTCGTTGTTATTGGAGCAGGAATTTCAGGTTTCGAGGCAACGCTGATTGCTCACGGGATGCAGGCTCATGTGACAGTGCTCGACCGTGACCCAGCTCGTCTTGATTATGTAAAAACGTATTTCAAGGGAGAAGTCAAAACTGTTCTTTCGGATGCAGCATCACTTGAAGCTGCTTGTCTTGAAGCAGACATTGTGATTGGCGCGGTTCTAGTTGTTGGCGCCAAGGCTCCAAAACTCGTAAGCAATGAGCTAATTTCTCGTATGAAAAAGGGATCCGTGCTTGTTGACATTGCAGTCGACCAGGGCGGATGTTTCGAAGCAACACACGCAACAACTCACTCTGAACCAACTTTTAAGGTTGCTGATTCAATTCTCTACTGTGTTGCGAACATGCCTGGTGCAGTCCCTTACACCTCAACGTATGCCCTCGTAAACGCAACACTTCCGTATGCGCTGAACCTTGCAAATAATGGGTGGAGAAATGCAGTTATGAGTGATGACGCACTTGCTGAAGGTTTGAACATCGTCAATGGCAAGGTCACTTACGAGTCAGTCGCTGAAGCACTAGGACTTCCTTACACTGCACTGAGCGAACTTCTGTAGCTACTTCTTTACGTAGGGACAGTGGCGACATCCACTTGCGCAACATGTTCCTCGAGCGATGTGGGCACTGACGGTAAGCACAGTGAGTCCAGATGAAGGGTCGATGTAAGAATCATGACCGGCGGTAACTGCTTGGTCGTGCGCTGCGATAATCGCGTCGTAATCGGGCCTTGACGGCGAGAGTCGAGATGGGTGAGGCCTTTCAATCATTATGAAACACTCAACATCACTTTTCCGAATTTTCCACGTTCTGAGAAGAATTCGTAGGCCGCTTCAACTTCTTCAAGCGAATACGTTTTGTTTACATGAACGTTGAGTTGTCCATTTTGCCAAAGCGGGAGCAAAACTGAATTGACGTAGTTAATCACTTCCGCCTTTTCTTCGCGTGACCTAGCGCGAAGAGTTGAACCAGTAAGCGTCGCTCTAGAGCTCATGAAATTAAGGAGATTGAGTTCAGCAGTGCTTCCTCCTCCACCCACTCCGATGACAACAATTCGTGCGTGCGGCGCGAGTACGTGCTGGGCAGCATTTAGGTGAGCGGCACCTACTAATTCGAGAACTACGTTTACCCGTTCAATGGAAGCGACTTCTTCAATCGTGATTGTTTGCGATGCGCCTAGTTTTTTGAGTTGCTCATGATGCTCATCAGTTCTAGTGACCGCTACGACATGAGCTCCAAGGGCGTGGGCGATTTGAATTGCAGCTGTTCCAACACCACCAGATGCTCCAGAAATAAGAACACGTTCGTTGGCGACCATTTTTCCTTGAAGAACAAGTGCATCGAATGCAGTCGTGAACGCTTCAGCAAATCCGCCAGCTTCTTCGTATGAAACATGTTCAGGGATAATTGTCAAGTGCTCTGCTGGGACCACGCAGTGTGTGGACTGCGCGCCGCCACCAACAATCGCGCAGACCCTTTTATGTAGAAGTGACTTCTCGACACCCTTGCCAATCGCGACCACTTCTCCAGCAAGTTCAAGGCCCGGAATGTCTTGTGGCCAACCAGCAGGTGCGGGGTAGAAGCCAAGTCGTTGCATTAGATCTGCCGCGTTGAGGCCAGCTGCATGAACCGCAATGAGCACGTCACCGGCTCCAGGAGTGGGGGTATCGCTGTCTTTAAGGACGAGGGAACCATTGTCAATTACTACTGATTTCATAGGCTCAGCCTACGGCTGGCGAGTAGGTCTCGAACGCAGTTATGTTGTCGTCATGACTATTTATGACATTGCAGTTAATTCCCTCGATGGCAAGCCATCATCCCTCGGTGCTTTCGCTGGAAAGACCGTCCTCGTAGTGAACGTTGCTTCAAAGTGCGGCCTCACGCCTCAGTACACCGGACTCGAAGCACTTCAGAAGAAGTACGAGTCCAAGGGCTTCAGTGTTGTTGGGTTCCCATGCAACCAATTCCTCGAACAAGAGCCAGGTAGCGCTGAAGAAATTCAGACGTTCTGTTCAACGACATATGGCGTGACCTTCCCATTGATGGAAAAGATCGAAGTTAACGGTGAAAATCGTCACCCTATTTACGCAGAGCTCACCAAAGTTGCTGACGCAGAAGGCGTGAATGGCGACATTCGCTGGAACTTTGAAAAGTTTTTGATTACAGCTGATGGTTCAGTGCAGCGCTTCGCTCCACAAATTGAACCAGAAGACGCATCGATTGTTTCTGCAATCGAAGCTTCACTTTAATTAAGCGTTGCTCGTAGACGCACATACGTCGAAGTAAATCCGTAGTTCAGCCAAAAGGCTCTGGCCTGAACGTTAGTGCTGCGCCAATTCACCTCAGCAAACCTTGCGCCCTCTTCTTGCGCGTTACGGAGTGCTTCATCAATCAATGCCGTTGCAATTCCTTTGCGCCTATGGTCCGCAAGGACAACAACGTCACTTAGGTGAGCAGTTTCGTCGTGCGAGCTTCTCCTCGGAGGAAGCGGAAATGAGACACAGTGCGCAACTGGGTCCCCTTCGTTTTCAACAATGAAGTAACTGGTATCAGGATCCTCAATTGTTTCAATGAGATCTTCTTCTCTCGACGCTCTGGAAGTTTCGACGTCTCCACCTTGATACTGCTCTAGCAAATCATCAAGGGCTAGCGCCGTAGGCAGGTCTTGTGGCCCGCCGAGTCGAACGCTGTACTCGAGGGGAAGTGATCTCGACTGTAAGGAATCAAGTTTCATAACACCGTGCTCATGAACAACTTCAAATCCCAAATCATTCCAAGGCTGAAGTGACGACTTGGAGTTAAGCACCCAAACGAATACTTCGCTAGCTCCTCGAGATTTCCACTCAGTCGATGCGACTTCAAAAAGTTCTTTGAGATCACTGGGTGAGTCAAAAGAAACTCCGTCAGGGCCAATCCAAACGCCAGTCTGCTCAGATGAGCCCTGGAGCACCGCGCCATAGATGTGTCCCATGAGACTGCCTTCGTCGCACACCCACGTTCCTTCTCGAGCAGCAAAAAGTGCGGACTCAAAAGCTTCCGCGTCAAAGTCCGGGTTAATCAGTGGATTTTGCTGAGCCTCATAGCGAAGTCGGCTCGCCACTCGTGAAGCAATGAAAGAAATGTCTTCTACGTTGAGGTTTCGTATCAAAGCCATGTCTCAACCGTACTGTTTTGATGTGCCAGAGTTACAGAGTGAGATTGCGCGCAACTTTGTTCGATATGGACGGTCTCTTGATCGACTCAGAGATTCTTTGGCATAAGGCCGAGCTGGAGATTTTCCCATCGCTCGGAGTCCAGTTCGATGACGGTGCGGGTCGCCAAACCAAGGGAATGTACGTCGAAGAAGTAGTGGCGTTCTGGTTTGCAAAGTATCCATGGAGTGGACCATCAACGAGTGATGTGACCCAGATGCTTCTAAACCGTGTCGGTGAACTTGTAGAAAGTGAGGGTGAACTTCTCCCTGGGGCTATTCGTGCAATTGAACTCGCGAGCGAATACGGACCGGTAGCGATAGCCAGTTCTACACCGACTGCTCTTATTCATCGCTGCCTCGACAACTTCTCACTTCGTGACAAATTTGTAAGCATTAATTCCGCTCAAGATGAAGAATATGGAAAACCTCACCCCGGGGTGTTCATTTCTGGAGCAAAGTCGCTCGGAGTTTCGCCAAAAGAGTGCTTGGTTTTTGAAGACTCCGCCGCAGGGGTGCTCGCAGCCAAGGCTGGGAGCATGAGCGTTATCGCGGTACCCACAAAAGAAGACCGTGAATTACCTGCCTTCAAACTCGCTGATGCAGTGCTTTCATCACTGGAAGAACTTTCTCCTGACTGGTTGAGCGCCAAATTCGCCTAAACGGTTCTTCGTAGTCGTGCTGGTTAGTACGATTGAGTGATTATTTAAGGAGACCCGTGGTATTTCGCCCCGTCAGTGCCGAACTTGATTTTGTGGCCATTGAGGAAGCCGAGCTTGCTCGGTGGGAGAAGAACGACGTTTTCGCACGCTCAATGAGCCAGCGTGAAGGAAAAACTCCATGGATCTTTTACGAAGGTCCACCAACTGCCAACGGTATGCCTGGACTTCACCACGTGTGGGCGCGTGTTTACAAAGATCTCTTCTGTCGCTACCAGACAATGAACGGACACTTCGTCGCACGAAGAGCCGGTTGGGATACTCACGGTCTTCCAGTTGAAGTACAAGTAGAAAAGCAACTTGGTATTTCAGGCAAGAAAGCAATTGAAGAAGAAGTCGGCATTGCTGAGTTCACACGCCTCTGTAGAGAGTCAGTTCTTACGTACGTTGGTGAGTTCGAAAAACTCACCAACCGTATTGGTTACTGGACTGACATGGAGAACGCTTATTACACCTACACCCCGCAATATGTGGAGTCAGTTTGGTGGCAGCTCCAACAACTCTTTGACCGTGAACTTCTCTATAAGGACTACAAAGTTGTTCCGTACTGTGCACGCTGTGGCACAGCACTTTCTTCACACGAACTAGCGCAACCTGGTGCCTACGCTGATGAACTCGACGAGAGTTGCTACATCAAGCTTCGTATTACTGACGCCGATGCGCACGGTGGGCTGAAGGGTGCAACGCACCTTGCGGTCTGGACCACTACGCCGTGGACACTTCCTTCAAACGTTGCAATTGCTGTGAACCCTGACGTCACCTACGCAGTTGTTGACGGCGTTGTCGTTGCTGAAGCGTTGATTGAATCTGTGTTTGGTGAAGGCGCTAAAGCGAACGCCACGCTGAAGGGAACTGAACTTCTGAACGTTCATTACGAGCGTCCTTTTGATGATGTGAAGTACCCAGACGGTGTTGATACTTGTTACGTCATTCCTGCTGACTACGTAACAACTGAGGATGGAACCGGACTCGTTCACCAGTCACCAGCCTTTGGTGAAATTGACCGAGTCAATTGCCGTCAGTTTGGTCTGCCAATCGTTAATCCAGTTGGACAAGATGGAAAATTCACTGCTGACATTGCGTGGCTTGAGGGCCAAGGTGTTCGTGAAGCGAACGCTGGTATTAACAATGAACTCGAAAAGCGTGGGATTCTTCTACGTCGCTTTGACTTCACTCACTCACTGCCGCACTGCTGGCGCTGTGGCACGGTAATTATCTACTGGGCTAAGCCAAGTTGGTATATCGCCACGAGCAAGTTCAAAGAGCAACTCATTTCTGAAAATGCTGGCATTGACTGGCACCCCGCACACATTCGTGATGGACGGATGGGCGAGTGGCTGAACAACAACGTTGACTGGGCGCTCTCTCGAGACCGCTACTGGGGAACGCCGCTTCCAATTTGGGCCTGTGAAGATAATCACTTCACCTGCGTTGGTTCACTCGCAGAACTTTCTGAACTCACGGGAACAGATCAGTCAAAGCTCGATCCGCACCGTCCAAACATTGACGACATCAAGATGAATTGTCGTACGTGTGGAAAAGAAGCAGTCCGCGAAATCCCTGTAATCGACGCCTGGTTCGACTCTGGTGCAATGCCTGCAGCACAAGTAGGTTTTCCACACGTGGCTGGTTCAAAAGAAGCAATGCAGTTCCCGGCTCAGCTGGTTGTTGAAGCAATTGACCAAACGCGTGGATGGTTCTATTCACTACTTGCTGTCAACACGCTTGTCTTCGGTCAGTCTCCTTACGAGCACGTTTTGTGCCTCGGTCACATTGTTGACGAAACCGGAAAGAAGATGAGTAAGTCCGTTGGAAACGTGATTGATCCGTGGGAAGTGCTCAACACTCGTGGAGCAGACCCTCTTCGCTGGTGGATGTTTAGCCAAGGATCACCGTGGACTTCCACTCGCGCAGGGCTTGGCGCAATTGACGCCTCACTTCGCGACACCCTCGCAACGTTATGGAACACGTTCAGCTTCTTTACAACGTATGCATCACTCAACAACTTCGACCCTGCTGACCCTGAAATTCCAGCACCGCAGGACCGTCAAGAAATCGATAAGTGGATTCTGTCTCGACTCGAGAGCGTGACCGTTGCTGTAACGGCTGCGCTCGATGGCTATGAACCACTCAGTGGTTGTGACGCACTGCACGACCTGATTGATGATCTGTCGAACTGGTATGTACGTCGGAGCCGTCGTCGTTTCTGGCGAACTGATCCAAACGTTCCTCGCTCAGACTCACTTGCGGCACAGGCAACACTGCTTGAAGTCTTGCAACGCATCACCTTGATCATGGCTCCATTCATTCCGTTTGTTTCTGAGCGCATGTACGCAGAACTCTTTGACGTAAATGAAACCGACTCTGTTCACTTGGCTGACTGGCCAAAGAGCAGCCCTGAGATGAGGAATGCTGCTCTTGAAGAATCAATGGACGTCGCTCGCAGGCTCACATCTCTAGGTCGTGCCTCACGCGCTGAAGCTGGCGTTAAAGTTCGCCAACCTCTCGCTCGCGCACTGGTCTTCTTGCCAGTTGGTGCTCCAATGCCACCGGAAGGAATTGTGGAGGATGAGCTCAACGTTGACGTTCTGGAATATGGTGCAGAGCTCGCCGACGTACTCAGCTTCGAACTCGTTCCAAATTTCCGCACCGTTGGGCCACGACTTGGTGAAGCGGTGAAGGAATTGAAACCTGCGCTCTTGAAGCTTGATTCAGTCAAGGCTGCTGAAACACTCGAAGCTGGTGGAAACGTGGCGATCACACTTTCGAATGGCGTATTTGAGCTCGGAAGTGAAGACATTGAACTTCGCGTTAAGAGCCAAGGCGGTTTTGCTGTTTCGAGAGAAGGTGGAGAAGTCATTGCTCTCGATCTAACTCTGGATGACGGCTTACTGCGACGCGGCTACTTGCGTGACGTTGTTCGCCAGGTCCAAGATCTTCGAAAGAACTCTGGACTCGATGTATCTGACCGAATCATCTTGCACGTACAGGGCATTGATGACCTGAGTGATGGATTCGAATTGCTCGGTACTGAAGTACTCGCTACTGAAGTGTTAAGTGGTGCTGGCGCTGGTGAAGGCACTGTTCTTGAGCTCGACGACGAACGAGAAGCAAAGGTTTGGGTCGCTAAGGCGTAAAAGCTACAGCGGTGCGTTTAGTTTATTGAGCAGTGCAGACAACGAAGTGCGCTCTGACTTTGTCAATGTTGTTCCCAGGCGTTCATCGAGATATGTCAAGTGAACCTCAAGGGCTTTGTCCAATTTCTTGTTGCCAAGACTCGTAATCGCGACATGGATTGCTCTTCGATCGTCGGGGCAATTTTGGCGCTCAGTTAGGCCCGCCTCTTCCAGACGGTCGATCAGGCGAGTAGTCCCTCCGGTGGAGTGAACAATTGCATCGGCGATTTCATTCATCTTCAGACGACCATCAGGCGACTTTCTTAGTTGCAGGAGGACTTCGAACCAGGGGAGAGGAAGGTCGCAGGACTTCTCTAGTTCGAGCCCCAAACTCTTTGAAAGCCGCGCGTTGGTTTCGAGCAGAAGTCCGAAAAGTTGAACCTTTTCGTCGCCAGATGGACACGATGATGGCTGAATTGTCATAGGACCATTTTACCAAGTATTTATTGTGATTGCAATTATTGCTTGACAAATAGTTGCACATGCAACTATAATCTTCAGTACACAAAAAGTGTCTAAAAAATAAGGAGATTTACAATGAGCAACCTTCCAGCTCCAGGCGTTTACACCGTCGACGCAGTACACAGTTCAATCGGTTTTACCGTCCGCCACCTTGTAGCTTCAAAGGTTCGTGGCACGTTCACTGACTTTGAAGGAACAGTAACAATCGGCGAAACACCTGAAACGTCATCAGTGGAAGCAACCGTTAAGGCAGCTTCAATTTCAACCAATAACGAAATGCGCGATGGTCACCTTAAATCGTCAGACTTCCTTGAAGAAGAGAAGTTCCCAACCCTTAACTTGAAGTCAACTTCAATTAAGTCAAAGGGCGGCGATGACTACGAGCTTGTGGCAGACCTCACCATCAAAGGTGTTACCAAGCCAATTACGTTCGCACTTGAGTTCCTAGGTTCTGGTCCATCAATGACTCCAGGTGTATCAGTTGCTGGCTTTGAAGCAAAGGGTGAGTTTGACCGCCGTGACTTCGGAGTTGACTTCGAAGGTGCTCTTGAAAATGGATCGCTCGTAGTTGGCCACAAAATTGGTCTTGAATTCAACATTGAGGCTGCTTCACAGGCCTAAGTC
>Ga0208504_1000100_pt1 | contig 22069 bp, 47 predicted proteins | sample CryBogCBH05Oct08_FD_184595 | JGI IMG/M metagenome (GOLD analysis project Ga0208504, IMG submission 184595) | Freshwater microbial communities from Crystal Bog, Wisconsin, USA - CBH05Oct08 (SPAdes) | ecosystem: Environmental > Aquatic > Freshwater > Lake | place: Crystal Bog, Wisconsin, USA...
AAAACGTTAAAAAGGATTTAATTAAATGGGTCAAATAGTTTTATTGCAAGGTGGTATTGGTGACTTTTTACAATGTTTGCCATTTATTGATGCCAATAAAAAGAACAATATTCAGTATTGTTGCGTAACCCATTTAAAGGGTGCTAAAGAGTTTTTAAGTGCTATTGGGGTACAGCCGAGCGCTCTTTTCATATTTAAAACTATGGATGAGCAAAATCAAGTGTTAAATGCACTCCCTAGAACGGAGCAATATGTTCACTGCCCACGCACCCAATATTTTGATGCCTATCCATTTGATATAGGACCGTTGTTATTTACCAACGGAAAGCCAACAATTGGCGTCCATGTTAATGGAAGCGCTTTTTCTATTGATACTCAAAAGAAATTTGGCATGATTCTTAAATCCATTCCTGCCCGCGTAATCAAAGAATTAAAGTCTAAAGACTACAACTTGATGGTTTTTGGTTTGGAAGAAGAGCTAAAAGGAATGGGTATTCGCCAATCTGAGACGCTCAAGTTTGTATGCGATCCAAATCCCGCTAAGAGTTTGGGTTTTGTTGGGCAGTGCAGGGCTGTAATAGGTAGCGATAGCGGCATCAAAACCATGAGTTCAATGAACCGAATTCCCACCTTTGTATGGCTTGGAGACTATCGAGATGAGCCTAGAGATCAAAACTTTATTGATCCCTATATCAAAGATGGGGTAATGAAAGTATTTAGATACAAAGATGTAGAAGCACAATTTGATCGCGGTATGGCGATGACTAAACAATTTATTGCGGAACTTTTTTAATGTTGCACGTTGTTGGCGATTCTCATAGCGTTATTTGGTCTGGAAATATATTTCAAGGCTGGAGTGGGGAACATAAATTTCCTAATATTAAAGTCCACCATTTAGGACCCTTGCTTGCCTATCATTTGTGGGGAGAAAATAATATTGGTAAATGGGGTACAAAAGTTTTTGACACCATAGAAAACCAAGATGTATCTGCTTTAGCTATTTCTTTTGGGGAAATAGATACTAGAACTAAATCCGTAAAGATGGCACAAAATATGCAATTACGTCAATCTTGCGAAATTATTGCTAGCAGAATACTAAACTTTTGCTCCGTAGCACGAATGTTTTATGATTTTCCTATATTTATCATGGCTCCAATTGCTTCGGGTCCAGAAGCTGAAGATGCGCTTGGTAATCCATTTGAGCGCAACTTAGCAACTTTATATTTCAATAATTATTTAAAAACAGAACGGTTTTCTGTAAAAGATTTATATGTGGTTTCTATTGCTGAAGCCTTGATGACAAATAAATTAGAAACAAAAACACAATATTATTCAGATAGGGTGCATTTAAACCTAGAGGGATTTAAATTACTTGCTGAAGAATTTAATAAAGTTGTAGAAGAAAACCAAATAAAAAACCCCGCCTTTTGAGCGGGGTTCTTATTGGAGCTTACTAGATTAGTAAGAACCGTATACACCCAATGGATCAGAGTAACCAAAGGAATAACGCTCACGAGACTTGTAACGAACGTTACCAGTATCGAAGTCGCCATCCATAGAATTCTGGAGTGGGGTACGTTCAAAGTGCTTCAAACCATTTGGAACATCAGTGGTCAAGAACCATGCGTTGGTAGCGGTCAAGAAGTGGTTAATTGTGTAACCTTCTGGAACGGAACCGTTGTTCTTGATTGCGTTGATGTCGTTGTTGTTTGTACCAACGCGCAATTCAGTTTCGAGCAAGCGAGTTGCAACGAACTGGAGTGCAGGAGGAACAACCAACTTACGTGGTTTAGCAGCAATCAACAGACCACGCTCATCAGTCCAAGCAGCGATTTGAATAACAGCATTTTCCAATGCAGTTTCATTCAAGTCAGCAGGAGTAGATGGGGTGTTGCCGTTGGTGCCACCGTTAACCAATGGGTGTGAAGCGCTGAATAATGAAACACCATCACCACCGGTATAAGCGGAGTTGAAACCGTTATTCAAAATTGCAGCAGCTTTAACCTGTTTGGTGTAAGCCATAGCACGAGCTAAGCCTTTGGTGTAGCGAGCTGATAAAGAATCGTAGAGGTTGTCTTCGATTGCTTCTTCGGTCAAGCTAAAGCCAAGAGCGATAGTTTCGTGGTTGTAACGTGCAGTCCATGCTTCTTGCGCGTTGTCATAAGCGATGGCATTGCCTTCGGGTTTGACTGGTGCAGCGCTAAAGCCGGACAGTTTTGTTTCTTCTTCAAAAGAACGCTCAGAAGTCTCAGTTTCGTAGATCTCTTTGTGTTCTTCACCATAGCGAGCATACTCTAATCCGAACAATGCATTCAATCCGGGGAGCAACTCTTTCAGTAGTTGTGCGCGTGAAATAGCCATTTATAAGCTCCTTAAATTAAAGTGTAACTGCTGGAGCAGTATTGTTATAGTACTCATGGATACCGAAGTTAAACTTAACGTAAACTTCAGGATACTGAGTAAATACCAATGTGCTTGATGCAGGGATTGTCATTGCAGTAGATGCAGTTCCAGTTGGGCTGTTTACTGTTACTTGTGCGCTGTTAAGAATTACGGTAGTAGTACCTGCAGCAGCAAAAGTAGAAACCCATGAACCTGTACCAACATACTGACCGTTAGAAGCGATATAACCTACTTCAGTACCAACTAACAAGTTAGAAGGCAATGCTGAAACAGTCAAAGTGCCAGTGCCGCTAGTATAAGTGGCAGTTGTTTGAACAGCTGAATCGCGCTTCAAATCAACAATACGGAAAGGCAATGTTGAAGTTGTAGCAGCAGAAGAAGCCAATACACCGTTGTAAGAATCACCAGTGTTCAAGCTGCCAGCAAGGTCAGAACCAGCGATATTTAAACCGATCATTGCAGTAGCAGCAGAACCGATGGCTTGAGCGCCTTGGGTTGAAGCAACAGCAACTTGGAATAAAGTATCAGGATCATCAGTAACAACCGCAAATGCATCACCAGCTAAAGTGCCAGCTGGCCAATATTGGCTGTAGCGCTTTTGCTTAGTAACTGGATCTGTATAGTTACAACCCAAGAAAACACCAACTTGACCAGCGCCAGCAGCACCAGTAGTTGAGGAACCACCTGTTGTAATAGTCTCACGTGTGATAAAACCACGTGCGATACCTACTACGTCACCGTAAAAAATATTAGTGTTAAAGCCGTACTGGATTGGCAACTGACGTGTCGAACCAGAGAAAACTTGACCACCAATAAGATTTACAGGCTTAAAACCATACGTTGCGGGAACGATAGGATATGCCATTTAAATCTCCTTAAAATTAATTTTTAGTACCTTTGCTAGTCGTAGACTTACCTTCTTTAAAGATAGGCATACGAGCATCGCTCTGGCGCATTAAATTATTATCTACAGCTTCCGCTTGTTGTCTTGTCATCTCAGCGTAATATGCAGCTTGCTGTTGACCAAACTCCTCAGGGCGTTTGCAGAGTAATAATCCACCAATCTCGATATTGTCTTTAAATTGACCTTCACGAGCGGCTAACAACTTGTACTTCGGCTGCTCTTCCGACATCACTGGTTCCCAACCTTCTCTCATCTTGGATGAAAGATTGCGTGGATCAGCTTGGTTAAGCATTGAAACTCGAATCCATCTGTATTCAAATCCAGCCTGCTTGTCAGGTTCTGGTAGTAATTCTGGTGGCGCCCATGATTTTGGACGTTCATCAAATTCACGATTTGTTACTTCTCTAGTTGCTCTTGTTACCATGTTAGTTCTCCAGTTTTAAAAGTTCACGGACATATTGCTCTGGGGTTAATCCCAATTTTTTAGCTAAGGCTACTTGTGTGGTAGTTAGCTTGACCTTTTTAGGGGCAGTCGACCTAGTGGCCGGAGCAACAATAGTTTTTGGCTTTGCTTTAGGCTCGTCCTTTGGCTCTGCTTCTACTTCCGCTTCCTCAAAATTCTCTGGAAAACGTTTGCGCATTGTTTTGTCCAATTGCGCGTAGTACTCTTCAGATCCAATCTTTACTCCTTGACGCTTGAGCTTTTCGTGTAGCCCTAATGCTGATGCGGTCATTTCTTCATCTTGACCAAACCAAGGATTTTCAGCTTGCCATTCCATAACCCTGTCGTCTGGGCGTGGCGCTACTGGATCATTTTGTTGTATTTTTACATCAAAGTTATCCTCTTGTAAAGTTGGTAGCTTAAAATTCTTAGCTTTGTCCAAATCTAAGCTTGCTTGCACCATTTTTTGTTGAGCTTCAGCCAGCTTTTCAGAGTCACCCAAGTCATATGCTTCTTTGTAGGCTTTTTTAGCCATCTCAAGTTGCATTTCTGAAGTGTTTTTAACAGCGGTAACATACTCTTGCTCACCTGTAGAAAGCATTTGTTTGATACGTTTGTTCTCATCTAGTAGTTTTCTGGTAGCATTAATTGCTACTTCGCGCTCACGTTCTGCGGCTTCGGCACGACGGCGTTCATCGTTCCATACCCGCTTCATGGTAATCAGCTTCTTTTTGGCATCTTCGCTGTATTTGTCTAGTTCGTTGACTTCAACTTCCAGCTTTTTGACCGTTTCTGGGCTAGCAGGAAATCTGCCGCGGTCTTCTTCTGGTGTATCGTCTTCGATTTCAATGTCTAGGGCTTCTTCTGCCATATCCACTGGCATTTCCTGTTCGTCTGGAAATGTGTACTTCTCTTGTTGTAATTCTGCCATCGTTTGGCTCCTTAGATAAATTTGCGGGTAATTCCGCGTGGATCGTCCACAATTGCCTCAACGGAATCATCATTAATAATGCGGAATTCTCTGCCGTGGATTACTAGGCGTGTTCCAGCATTGGGGCGCACAAGGATAAAATCACCCTGTTTGCACCAAGGTCCGGTGGGGAAACGCTCTTTATCGGCGTAACAATCTGGTCCCATGCTTACTACGAATAGGACTGTTGTTAAAATTTCGTCATTTTTTATGGTGACATCTGCTTTGGCTAAGCCGTTATCAAACTCTTTTTCAGCTTCAGGAATGGCGCAAAGTATGCGATAACCCTGTGGCTTTGGTAGTTGACTGGCTTTTTCCTCTTGGCTCTTATCGAGTACTGCTGATAAATCTACTGCTTGTGCTAAATTTAAATCATTCATCGTCGGAATGTTCCATTCTGTGTTTAAGGTCTAATGCGTACTGCTTTGCAAAGAGAAGACCTTGTATCTCCCCGCAAATTTTTTGGTAGCTTTCAAACGACTGTGCGTTCCCGGCTGACATCCATTCTTTAAGTTGTGCTGCCTTGTTGTCTAGTTCTGTGACTAAAACTTCAAAAGCGTCCATCATTCACCTTTCTGTTTTGGCTCCATTTGTTTCATTTGTGCTTCGTGTCCTTCTCTGCTTTTTTGCAGTGCAACATTAGTCATTAACTGTTTGTTCTGTAACTGATGTGCCTTATCTTTTTCAGAGATATGCTTCACAAGATCTGCGCCAATCTTCATCTTCTCGACTGTTTCGGAAGTTTCCATTTGGGCTTGAGATTTTGCTGCGTCCATAGCCACTTGTGAGGCAATGCGGGCGCGTTCTACTTTGATACGTTCTTGTTCGATCATTAAATCGTTTTGATCTTTTTGAGCTTTACGCTGCTGCTCTGCCATCTTGATCTGCATATCCTGTTGTTGTAACTGGACAAGCGGATCTTGAGCTTGCTGCTGGGCTTGTTGCGCTGCAACCTGCTGCTGGTTTTGCTGGAGTAAACGCTGGGAAGCTTGAGCCAACAATGGTGCGAGGCGGGCTTCGACTTCTGGATCCATGTGGATATCTTCACCGGATTCATCTTGTTGAGCTGGCAATGACATACCAAGCTGCTTCTCAATTTCAACGCGATACTGGAATCCAAGATGCTCGTTAATATGAGCCATCATAGCGGCCTGCAACTGCTGAGCCATAGGATTGTTCTGCAATAACTGCATAATCTTAGGATCTTTCATCGCTGACATATGTACTGTGATATGGGCTGTGTGGTCTTGATACTGGAATGCCTTAGATGGCTTCATCATCAAGATATCCTGATTTTCTGTAACAGGATCTTTTGGCTTCATATCTTCTGGCAATGGAATTAGCTTAGCCCCGTTCTTAATACCCAAGACATCAATCATTTGACGATAGAGTAATGGCATATTAAAGAGTGTTGGAGACTGCATGGCCAACTGCATGACTGCTTGATACTGCACAATCTTTTGCGCCATTGTGGACGCATTAGGATCGCTGACAGGAATAACATCTACGTTATGGTAATCAGATTGCTTGGCTTTACGGCTGCCTTCTTCTGGCTCATAGTCATAATCTAACGGAGCGTTGCGTCCAATAATTTTCTTTAATAGCTTTAATTCTTGTTTTAAGCTGTAATGAATACGCGCTTGCACTGCAGACATTACCTTTAGGGTGCGCTCCAATATAGCCAATGTTGTACCGACGGGCGCGGCAGCAGACATATCAGAAACTTGTAAATCAGCTGTGTTAGCAAAGCGACGGCCTTCTTCTACGATCTGATTTAACAATGCCATTAAGACTTGGCTTGGTTCCTTATAAGGAAGAGGCATGATGTTGTCGCGCATGACGCCTGACGGAACATCAACGTCCCTGAATTCTCCGGGGGCAATTGGAGTATCGTCCCCTTTGACTCGCAAGCCACGGGTCTTAAAGCCGCCCGGCAAGTTTGCAAGTGACCCTGCATCAACCAACTGACGAATAATGGAAGTGCCACTTTTAGCATAAGCGCCAATAAGGTGGATGAGACCAAAATTATAAAAACCAAAACCGGGAATATACCCATAGTGGACAAAATGCTGGAGTTTCTTGTGTCTTTCATCATCTGGCTCCCAATTACGACGGATAGACAACACCGTGCTTGTGCCTTTTTCAATTGTGACAATATAAGGCAAGGCAATTCCTGTTACTTCTCCTGCCTCGTCGGTATGCTCGTAACCTTCTAAGTCTAGGTTAACGTGCATTTCTAAAATCTTGTAGCGATCATCAGAAGTAGCGCGGAATCCCAGCTTTTCTGCAATCTTTTTCTCTACTTCGTCCAGAGCATTGACTGGATCTCCCAAGTCTACGTCGCGGTAGAATCCTGCAACCTGTAGGGCGCGCAATTCATTCTCAGTTTTGCGCATAACGTGGGTAATACGGTCTGCAGATTCAAGGCTAGATGCGCCGTAAGGCACAACCATATCTTCTGCTGGTACATACATCGCTACTTGGCGTCCTAATTGCTCATCTTCATAGACTTTTTTGAACGCATTGCCTGCTAAACCCAAGCCCCACAGCATTCTTTCTGTTTCTGGGCGATATTCTTGCATTACTTCGGTCAATTCAAAGTTCATATCTTCTTGAACACGCTCTGCCGCAGCTTTTTTCTCTGGTGTTTCTTTGCCAATCACGTGGGTTTTTACTGGACCCGACGCTGGGAAGATAGACATCATGGTTTCTGACTGGAATTTAACCAGTGCTTCGCTCAATAATGGGTGATAAACGCCACAAGCGCCTTCCCATGGCTCAGAACGCTCCTCAATTTTAAGACCTAACAACTCTAATCCATCAACATAGGTCTGAATCCAGTCTTTTCTTGCGCCAATATCGCTCTCAAAGTCTGAAATAAGGTCGCTAGCCATCGTAGCTAAGACACGATCATCAATTTCTTCTGCAATATTTGCATAAAAATCGTCGTTTTCTTCGCCTTCTGGGGTTAGTGGCTCCATAAAATCTCCACCCTCCTCAATGCTTACGATCTCAATCTCAATCGGTACTTCTTTTTCAGCCAGAGCATCAATCCCTTCGGGGGCTTGGTAGAGAGCTTTATCAATTGCCATATGTTTTTCCTAGTTAATAGTACCCAGCATTACGTCGGGATTTAAAATACTGCGGTTCATCGGGTTCATCACTAGGCAATCTAATGAATCCACCTTGACGAAAACGGATTAATGCTTGAGTAGACGAGTCCACCAAGTCATCGTGATCTGAATTAGGAAAAGACGCCATCTCTTCCATGACTTCTTCCGCCCATCTTTTCTCAGGCGCCCAAACCTTGCCAGACGCAAACAAATCTGTTACTGAATTCAATCGAGCTATCTTATCATTTCCGCGGGTTGGGGTAAACTCGGATACAGGAATACCCATCCTTCTTAATTCGCCGATTAAAGGCAGTCCTGATGCCTTTCCTTCCACGATAAACGCATCTGGCTGGAACTCTCGGTACATTTCAAATGCTTTATCCTTTAGCTCAGGGAACTCTAGGCGCGCTTTATAGGCATCTAAAAGAATAACGTTAGGGTCATTCTCATTCTCGTCTTTATAGAAAACACCCCAAGTCGTGCAAGCTGAGTAGTCAGAACGCTCATTCTTTGTAAAGGCGGTATCCCATGACTGGATGACAAACTCACATCTTGGAGGATAGTCTTGATCCCACACCTTCCACCACTCGCGCTTTACTAATGCGCCTTCTTCAGATGTTGGTTGTTGTTGGTACTGCGCCTGCCACTTGGATATCGGCAATTCTTCCCGCAATACCTCTAATTCTTTGAGATCCCAGAACTCTGGCCATAGCGCGCGCCCCGACGGGAGAATAGCCGGAAAGTCAATCGTCTCCCAGACGTCGCCGTCTTTCTCAATTGACGATTTGATAATTCTGCCGGTTAAGTCTTTCTTAGCCCAGCGTGTCATAACGACTATAATCGCCCCTCCCGGCTGGAGTCGCTGACGTGGACCTGAGGAGTACCATTCGTATACTTTATCGTAAACTTCGGGATTCGTGGACGCAATCGCAGCTTCCTGTTCAGAATGCGGGTCGTCGATGATGAGGAGATCCGCTCCCTTACCAGTAACGGTACCGCCAACACCGATAGCAAAATACTCGCCATTAGCATTAGTGGACCAACGACCAGCAGCTTTGCTATCTGACCTAAGAGAGACATCTGGGAATACTTTCGCATATTGTTCACTTCCTACTAGGTTACGGACTTTTCGTCCAAAGCCTACTGCCAATTCAGCAGTGTTACTACACTGAATAATCTTCTTATTAGGGAAACGGCCCAAGAACCAAGCAGGAAGCATATAAGAAGCAAACTCAGATTTAGTATGACGGGGAGGCATATTGATAATAAGTCTTTTAATTTTCCCACTGGCTATCTCCTCAAATTTCTTGGCCATCACCTTATGGTGAGCGCCATTAATAAATCCCGGCCACATCTCATGGACAAACGCCATAAAGTCAGTGGTTGCTTTTTCGCGCTTTTTAGAATTTAAATACACCTCCGCCGCCTCCATAAAGGCAGCTTGCTGTGTAGGGTCTAGTTTCTTAACTAGCTCGGTCAGATTCATTAGGGCGCTTTAATTTAATGTATGCGGGGCGGACAGACCGGGCGGTTCGAGGGATTCTTTTGCAGTGTCCCAGCTCACACAGCCGAACGATAATCCTTTGGATATTAGCCTTGGACTTATCTCCGGTAATATCCATGATGTTCTGAATCGAGGGCGCGTATCCCCGCTTGAGCCAATAGGTCTCAATCACCTCATAGACGTATTGTTGCTTTTCGGTCATAGTAGGATAGATAGGGTTAACCAAATAACAGCCATTCCTAGAACGGCTAGGACTAAATCGCGCCGGTTCACAGGTGGCTTTCCCAATTCTTGTCGCTAGCTGCCGCTTCGCCCGCTACCCAATGCGCAGACGCAACTCGGTCTTGGTGCTGTACTACTCCATAGATACGGGAACATACTTCCAACACATACCGGATATCGGATACGGATAGCTGTCCCATTAACTGTAGGATCTTAATAACCGCTACGTCGTTATCCAAAGGCTGGGGTTTTACAATAGATTCAATCATTTCATCATCCTCTCAATTATGTTCTTAGCCTCAATTTCAGCTAATTTCTCTTGGTCCTTCTGCTCTTTAATCAAACAACTATGCTCGTGGCTAAGAAACTCCACAAGGCGGGCGTACTGCTCTAACCTTCCTATAGCCCATTCCAGCTCATACTTCACATCCTTAATGTTTCTCATTACTTTTTCCAAAAAAATATACCCCACACCCCTGTCGTAAAAAAACAACATAGGGGGGGTGTTTCTGTATCTGGTAACGTTACCAGATGTAACTTATTGATTTTTATCATCTTTATTTTCATTTACTACAGGGGGGCTACTTTCAAGTGGTGATTGGATGTCTGGAATAGTATGTAATGTAGAGCTAGGAGTCCCTTCTGCCATAAGAGGGGGTAGGGGGTCGCTGATACTCGCTGGATCAATCAAGCTAGCCCCATGCTCTATTTCATTCATTAGCGCGAGAATGTCCGCGTCCTCTGCGTCAATGGTGCGACTGTTATCAGATAGCGCGCTTTTAAGCATTTCCAGCAGTTCGTCCTTTGCCTTGTCGCTATCCTTGATCACTTTGGTTTCTGATCTATGTATAAAGGAATCAACACCAGCAATAGTCCCCAATGCTTTCAGAGCATTAACCCTTACACTAGGGTTAGATTCCTCTGCTATGGCTTCTACTGTCAATCTATGAGCTACTAATGCTCTTATTTGTCCAGCAGAATACGATCTCTCGAACTCAATAGCCTGTTTTATTGCATTTGTTATAACCTGAATATCATCTCGCTTTGCCATCTCATACCCTTTATTAGCCACGATCTTGCTACTAGCCTTACTGTTATATGCTTTCCGATACGCTCCAGCCTTTGTTTCACCTCTGGCTAGATGCTCGCAATACTTCAACTGCTTAGTAGTGAGCGCGGTTTTCCCTATGTTGAGAACCTCATACATAGCGGAACTCTCTAAAGTTTCCTCTATCTTCTTCTTGGATAATCTAGGTATTCTCATGGACGCGAACAATAACAGAACATAGAGGGATGATATCAAATTAACTGTATGTTTGCACAGTATTGTATCTATATACAGTTATCTCTCATATTGTTGCAGATGACAGACCGATCCCAAGCGGGAGTTCTTGCGGGCTTTTGGGTTTGCCGACAATCTAAAACTTTCTCACATTATGAAAAACTATTTTTCATTTTCTTGATCTGGGTCAAGAATTTGCTATTTATACCCCACTACAATGACACCAGCGCAAGCAATTTAGCAAGCGCAGATGACTAACCCAAACAGAGGAATAGAACAATGAAAACAACATTCATGACACACAAGCAAGTAGAACAAGCACAGATCGTTGAAAGTTGGGGATTTAATCAAGTCGCAGAGTATGTATTCAAAAGAGAATCAGATATTGCTAGCGAACTTTGGACTACTCTCAACCCCGACCATTTACTGATTTTGGATAAAACCAACGATTTACAGATGGTGACTGATTACCCTATCAAATGGGACTTATACATTAAATAGATCGAAACGGGGCAACCCGTCTAGGCGTCATGCGCCTACTGATGAGATCAGAAACTTAGAAGCACTAACCTATAAGGAATAGAACTATGAATTTATTAGCAGACGAAACCGGAATTCTAGCGGGTTATGAATTAGACCAAGAAAATGCCGTATGGATTGAGCTGGAGCGAGATCAGGACAATCTAGACCTAAACCACAGAAGAGCGAGGCAACTATCTGCCGTCCTGATGGCTTTATGGGGAATTGATTACGCGCCCATTACCTTCAGCGAAGATAAGAATAGATATCGCTTTAAACAATCCCCAAGCGGATCATTTTTGATCTTAAATGACAACGGGCATTGGTTCAGTCTTGACTATATGGCGCAAAGGGCAAACCAACTACAGACTGCCTGATGATGGCTTGATGAGCCGAAACGCGCGCGAGCGCGTCGCAGTCATAACGAAACACTAACCTAAAAAGGAATAGAACTATGAAATACAGATTACAAGAGCAAACCCCTAATTTTCCTGATGAATGGGAAAACAAGATCGAATCTGATGATTTATTACATTTAAATGAGCTTGTCATTAAGCACTATCAATACAGAAATCCTGATTGTGCTTATCGCATTTTGGACAATGACGCCAAACATTACGATGTTATTTCCATGTTTTTTAGTTCATACAGGACTTAGACCATGAAAAAAGTTTATGTATTGATCGCGGGCGTATCAATTCTGGGGGTTTATCAATCCAAAGAGAAAGCCGAGAGAATGGCAATCTATTTAGATGACCCGTATTTAGACATTATCGAGACCAATTTAATTTAAGGAATATGACTATGAAAACCACAGTAAGCCTTGACGATTTTAGACGCGAGTTTAACTCATGCGGACGCGGAAACCAATTTAGCTATGAAGGATTAGGAGTCCTTTTTAATTGGTTTGAAGAAATGGACGATCAAGCAGGAAATGAATCCGAGCTTGATGTAATCGCTATATGTTGCGAGTTTTCGGAAGAATATTACAAAGACACCGCAGATAGCTACGGCATTGATATCGAGGGAATGGACGAGTCCGAAGCCTTGCAAACTGTTATTTATTACCTACTAGAAAACACGCTATATGTAGGCATGGTTTCAATACAAGAGGGCGCGGAATATCTCGATTGTGTTATTTATCAAAATTTTTAAGAGGGAAACATGAAACTATCACCAATTCAAAGCAATATGACCGAGTTATCACTAGCAGACGGCACTCAAGTCTTATTTAGCTATCAGACCCCCGTAGCGTGTTGGAAGGACGGGGAATTTTATAAAACCGACAAGAAGTGGAGCAACACCACTACGCGCCATATAAACAAATGGGCGCATTGTGCAATAAGTAAGCCTCAGGAGTATTTCGACAACCTAGTAAAAGGAGTTTAGAAAATGATCCAATTTTATATAAATAATAGACCCGTCCCGAAGGCAATAGCGCGCGATCTACTTCAGAACGCGATACCTTGCGCCCCAGATGACGCGCGTAGGCTCATGGACGACATGATTCGCGGGGATTCTATGTCAATTAAAAAATGCTCCTACTATGGAGTGCATGGGGAGCGCAGAGCATGAAAAACTTTGAATATAAAGGTTATTTTGTCATTCTTGAAAGACAACATAACGGATCAATTCGCACAGTCGCGGACAACGATAAAGACACCATAAGACAAGTATTTTATGACTATCCAATGAGCTATATCGTTAAAAAAATTAAGCAAGACATCAACCACAGGGGGAAATTATGAACTATTGGGAAAACTTAGGGACAGAACACGCGGAAGGGTTCGAGATTCAATTCAGCATAGCCCCCGAAGACTTACATCCTTCAGATTGTTTTGATAACAGTATCGACCTAGAGACAGGGAAGCCTTACTACGACACCGACGAAATGGCGCGCGATATTGATAGCGGGCGATTATCTTGGTTTGTCGCAAGGGTTCAGGCTTTCAAGAATGGAATTCTTTTGGGTTCTGAATATTTGGGGGGAAACCTATACGAAAACCCCACAGACTTTATTAGCGATTCGGGATACTACGACGACATGAAAGACGCAGTAATTAAAGAGGCGCGGGAAACTATCAAGAAACTAACAGAGGAGCAACCAGCATGAGCATAACAAGAGGCGGGGATTTATTTTGCGCGGTTCGTAATGACATAGGCGGAGAGTTTGACATTATCGGGTTTGAAACCTATCAGGACATGATAGATTTTTGCGATACCAATACCGCATATTTACCTTTTGAGACGCGCCTATACAGTTTAAAAGACGCGCTATCAATTTTTGAGGGGGCTATATGAACCAAAGCGATATCGACGCAGTATGGAAGGTGCTTACAACAGTCTGGAGCGAACTATTATCCTTCGGGCTAATCCTTGCGGGCTTTTATGCGCTTTGGCTATTTGTGAGCGCGATTATTAAATGGGGGAAATTATGAAAACTTGCGATTTTTACGGGGAAAAGATTGAGGCATACACGCCAAAAGAATTAGAGAGCTTAAAAACTCATGGAAAACTTGCGGAAGATCTTTGGTATCACGAATGGCAAAAACAGGGAGCGCAAACGGGCGGGACTTGTTGCGGGGGTAAAGCCTTGCGGGTTTGGTATGTTGGCAAGGGAAAGCGTAAACCCGTAGAGATGTCAATCAGTCGATGTAATTGGGTTCAAGGCAACACGCCAGCCAGCGCGTCAGTAGAACCCGCTTTAGCCTATTTAAAAAGCAAGGGAATAAATGCCGAATATTACGATGGATGGATGGACTGATGAACAGTAGAAGAACCCTAGAGACATCCCTCATATGGCAACGCTTTATTTTAAATAGAACCACCGACCCCAAGCAAAGGGAAAGGGCGGAGAAAGCAATCGCGAAACTAGAGGAAGAGCTAACCCACGCAAAGCAGTAAACCACAATCTGAAACCCTTAGAAATGAGGGTTTTGGATTAGGGTTTATCCCTATGTTGCAGTTTGCAGTATGTAGCTATCGTTTGCAGTAGAAGTAATTTTTTAATTGAGGGTCATGCTTATGAGAGGAGCAAGGAATGACACACGCAATTATTGAAGTGGTAGTGCTTGCTTGTTTGTATTTTTACATTAACAGAGGAGAGTAAAAATGCTTTATTTATTTAAAAAAGAAGTATTTATTTACACCACAATCGAAGCTGATTCTGAAGATGAAGCATGGGAAAACCTAGATAAAGTTTCCTATTCACTTTCGGATTTTATGGAGATTGACGAAGTATCTTGCGAAATAATTGATATTAAGGAGCATGAAGATGTCTATTGAAATGGTAAAGCTGGACAACATAGACGCGATGAGCGACTTATTGTATGACCTTCTTTCGGAAGCATTTAAGGAAGAATTAGTAAGACAGGGCAAAAACCCAAATGTATTTTGGGATTTTTGGTCGATTAGTGCAACCTACGAAACCGCAGAGGAGATTGAAAATGTCTGATTACAAAGAATATACCAGCACAGTAATACTTAGATTTGAAGGTAATTGGCATGAGGCTGATTCACCAGAAGACTATATTTTAAGATTAAAAGAATCGTTTTATGAGAATTTTAATATTGAACTGATTGATTCAGAAATTACAAATATTGAGGAGACGGAAAATGCCTAATTGGTGCGACAACACATTGGAATTAAATCATAAAGACCCCGCTATGATTGCGAGGGCTAAAAAGGCTTTTGAGGATATGAATTTTTTAAATGAGTTTATTCCTATCCCCGAAGAATTGCGGAAAACCACCGCGCCATGCGAACCCGTTGAGGAATTGCAAAAGAAGTATGGCTATTCTAATTGGTATGATTTTTGCGTAGGCGAGTGGGGAACTAAGTGGGATATTGGCGGGGGTGATGGATATATCAATTCAGAAGACCCTAATTATCTATCCCTATCCTTTCAATCCGCATGGAGTCCACCGATTGACGCATACAAAAAGCTGGAGGCTATGGGCTTTGATGTTTGGGCTATTTATTATGAATCTGGCATGATGTTTTGCGGAGCTTACGGACAAGGCGCGGACGAGTTTTACGATATCGACGCGGGTTCTGAATGGGTAAGAGAGAATATCCCTAGCTACTTAGATCATGCTTTCGGCATTTCTGACGGAATGGCAGAGTGGGAAGATGACAACGAAGAGGAGGAAGAAAATGCGTAAGATGATTATTAAGGCTTATGAAACTGTAATCCATAATGAATGGTATGAAGACGGGGCAAATGTTTTAATTGGCGTCGTGGAAGACGGACACCCTGACGAAGCCCATTGGGAGTCGTATGCAGATGATAAGATTTATTTTTACCTTACTCTCGATGAGATGGCTAATCTTAAAGTAGGTGATGTTTTGAATGATGGGGAAGACTTCACAATTATGGAGATTGACCCAGAGCCAAGAATTTATGAAGTCGAATACAACGAGGAGGATTACGAAAATGCTTAGATGGATTCTTATAGATATGCAGACCAACGAAACTATCGGAGAGTATGCAACCCTTATGCAAGCAGTATCAGAGGGTAATAAAAGGCGATTAGCTACAGGAGCTAATTATTTCGTGGAAGATCGTATGTATGATGAGGAGCTATCGTGGACAGACATAGTATGGTCGAAAGACTAATTGCAGACGATATTACAACGATTAAGATAGGCTTGGAGCAAGGGGACGCAGAGTATCTCTATGACATTCTTATGAGTGGGATAGGCTACGACAAGCAAACTTTGCGGGAAATCATTGATGAATACAATACAAGAACATGGGAGGAATCGTGATTGACATTGATAAGATGACTACAACCAAATGGCTAAACTATCGTGAGGATTTATTAGACGCCCATTTAGCAAAAGGATTACCGCTTATACCTAGTGTGGAATGTAAGCATTGTGATGTAGTAAACGATTATTTATGTTTTGATTGTGAGTGCTTTCAAATTGATAAAGCAAGGGAGGAATCATGAAGATTACAGGCATGACAATAATTTTTAATTTTGAAAATGGTGATAGCCAAGATGTAAGCAGTTATATACCTAATCATATATGGTCGGACTTGGAAAACTTTGCTGATGTTTGGCAAGAAGATGAAGAAGAGGTAGAAGAAGAAGATGAAGAAGATTGGGAGGAAGAATGAGCCATACTAGACACCTGAAACGAGCGGTCAAAATTCTGAGAGAAAATCTCGAAGATCAGATATTGGACGATCTCGATATTGAAGGTCAATTTACATGGAATTTAAAGAATTGGACGATTCAGTTTTATAAAGAATCCGATTATGAAAGTGTCGTGGCATACGCTTGCAAAGATGAAATCACAAATTGGAGTGATTACATTACTTTGGAATGCCGTAAATGCCAATGGATTGATTTATTAACCGAAGAATATACGACACCAAAATTTCAACCGGCAGAGGAGGAAGCATGAAAATTACATCAGAGATGTTAGCGTATGCTATTGGATATTGGGAAGGCAGACATTACGGGAGCGAAGAAACTGATTACGATCCAGCAGACCCATGCAAGCATTACTACAAAGCTGGATATGAATCAGGTGTAGGCGATTATTGTCGATTTGATTTGGAGGAAGCATGAAAAAGTATTATGTAAGCGGTTCATATTTACAACATTTTGAATGTTTTGTGATGGCTAATGATGCGGAAGAGGCAAGAGATATTGCTTTATCAGGGGACGCAGATTATATGATGCGAGATTGTGATGATTGGAGCATTGATGATATAGCGATTGTTAGAAAAAAGGAAATAGCATGAAAGTAGTCGTTGAGTTTGATTTACCGGAAGGACAGGCTATCCCTGATCCTAGAGAAATAGTAATGCTTACTAGCCCTGATTGGATAGCTAGCTGGTGGCATATAGATGATGTAAGAGAGCATTATGCTGGAGATGGGGAATATATCCAGCTTACAGACGAAGAGTGCAGAGAAGTATTAAGACTAGCAGAGAAATACCATGATTGTGATGTAGGTATCTGTTGGGATTCATTAAATGTATGGCAAACCCAAGTTTTTAGACAAAGAGAGAGAGAAACAGAATGATTAAGCTAACTAAAGAGCAACAAAACCGATTAAAAGCAGTAGGACGCAAAGCAGACCATCCTGATTGCGGTAAACCTAATCCAGCATTAGAGGATTTGCTAGACCATCTTAGAATGGAAACGCCCTCAGCATTTTTGAAAGAGGAAGAACTAAGATACAGAGTCTTTATGATTAAACCCAAGAGCGATAAAGTCCCTTGTCGTGGTTTTAACTTTAATTCTATTAAGGAAGTCCAATGAAACCCTTCTGCGTCAAACTATATTATTCTGGTGTTCAAACTTTTTATATCACCGCCCCTGATGATGGCGAGGCGGTAGATTGTGCTTATGATGAGCTTGCAAATCTGCACCAGCTAGATGACCTAGAGGTGACGGATAGCGAATCTTTTGAGGACGACGATCCTGAGGGGTTATATTGAGTTTTACCATCTATCAAGCTGATGGAATGAAGGTCATCCAATGGTTTCCGACTATTGGTGACCTTCTTAAATCCATGTTAGCGCACCCTAACGACGCATATCATAGGAATTGAAATGAGAGTATTAACAGACAGAACCGCGCTAATACAGGCGGTGGACGGGCTTTATAATCGCGGTGGTTTTGCAGTAAAATTGGGGGAAACGGCTTTATTGGCAGATCAAGCTAATCTGAAAAGGTTAGTGGACGCATTCCCAGAATATTTTATCCCTAACAGAACCATAAGGCTTATATGCTCAACGCCACAATTATCTATCTCAAAGACGCTGAGGACGGAGAAGTAGAAGTAAACATGGAGCTTGTGGGCTATCCCACTAAATCATTCGTATTGGGTAATGAGATCGTGGCTAGGGTTCATGAAGCCAAGAAAGTCTTATTCGCTGAGAATGAGTTTAGTCAGATGCCCCCATCAAACCGCTTGCAATAAATAACTTACCCGCTTCTTCTGTGCCTACGCGCAACTCAAAGTCGTTAAAGTCTTCACCGACAACGGGCGAACTCCAAAAGGGTTTGCCTGTCATCTTTGCGCTATTGATACCCACGACATCATTATCAGCAACAATCACGCAGTCAGGGATTCCTGATGCCAATAAAGCAACATTCGTTGCTGAAAAGGCAACATGAATTTTGTAATTGAGACCCATGCTTCTCAATACCCGACGAAGGCTCATAGCCGTAGCATAACCTTCGCAGATAATATCCTTGCCCTTGTTATCTATGACTAGCTCCGCGCCCTTAGTAACTTGTCCATATAAGAACTTCTTAGTCCCATTTTGGGATATGGTTTGGCAACCTACTAAATTCTGCCCGATTCTCATGGGCAATAACATCAAGCCGTTATATACCGGAACTTTAAAGTCATGAAATCCCTTCTTAACCATATAAGGGTGATGCATTTTGACCGCATGGTCGAGCATATCTTTGGCAACTTTGATGGCTTTATGATTTTTAGCTTTTTGCTTTGCCTTTGAGTCCTCAATACTTTTCTTGATTTTTTCCATTGAGACCCGTGCTTTTCCATTGGGAAGGAATGCTATTGGCTTCTCATGCACCGCCCAATTACGAACCGCTCCGGTAGTCCCATCAAAGATATATGCGCCATTTTTTTTGTTTGGCTTATCAGTAGTAGGCACACGCGCCCAACGATCATAAACAAGATGGTCAATAATCAATCCGTGCTGTTCTGCAAATGATTCAAAGTTCATGCTGCTTTCCTTTCGGCATACTTCTGTTTAGCTTTAACCCATGCAATAGTCCGGCTTTTGATCCAGCTCAGAGTCTTAGCATCAGGTGGGGCAGGGTTAGCACTGTATCCGTTTGGATACACGCCGTATTTGGCTTTAAATTGGACGGCTGCCCATCCTTCTTTGTAGTCTTTCATTTTGCCGTAGTAAACAAGCTGATTGTAAAAATCAGACTTCTCCTGATTCATATTGCGGGCGGTAAGCTGTAGCTCTTCCATCCTTCCAGCAATATTAGAGATTGAGGCTTGGGCTAGTCTTACATGACCGCAAGCAACACAAGTGTTAGTCTTGGAAGTCCAAAGTGCTGAACATTTAGGACACTTAGCTTCTTTCTTTTCCCGCTCTGTAGGCTCACGCTTAACTGTCTCACCGCCTGCCTTGAGTTCGGTAACGCCATCATGATACAAACCATCCCAGTCATCCCTGAACCGCAAAAAGTTTCCAGAATGATCTAGCAATACACCAAACTCTTTACCTTCGTGGGGTCGTAGAATCCGTCCTATCTGCTGGACATGGGAAGAAAATGATTTACTAAAAGGGCGAGCTGATACCCCAATGCAAACATCACTAACATCAAAGCCACGAGTAAGGATGTCAGTTGCGATAAGTCCGTGGATGGTGGTATCTGGACGCGCAAAATCTTCGATAGTAGCTGTCTTAAATTCATCATCTTCCTTATATGAAATGGATACAAAGTTATAACCGGCTTGCTTAAACTCTTCTACAAGTTTCTTGCCATGCTCTACGCCAGCACAAAATACAATAGTTTTCTTTGGCTGACCAAATATCTCATGAGTTTTCTGCACCCATTCTTTGACAACATCACCAACGATTTTCATACCACGCTCACTAACATCGTCAGCGCGCCATTCACCAGCGAGCTTCTTTGCGCCGGTCATATCAATTTCTTTGGCAATATAAACCTTTAGTGGCACAACCCAGCCATCTTCTACTAAATGGGTCATAGGTTGAGCGCCGATTACGTTGGTATAGATATCTCCTAAACCTTTTGTAAAAGGCGTAGCGGTCAATCCAACAACCTGCATATTAGGATTATCTTTAATGAAATCTACTGTAGATTTATAAAGCACATGGGCTTCATCCACAATCAATAGACCTACATCCAATGGAATTTTTCTACGGGCTAGAGTTTGAACTGAGCAAATCTGGATTGGCTCATACGGACGATTACGCCAATGACCTGCCTGCATTACGCCGTGTGGTATTTGATACTTAGATAGGCGACGACTGGTTTGATCTACCAACACAATCCTATCGAGAACCATCGCTACTTTTTTACCTTGTGCAGCGGCTTCTTGCATCACCGCCATCGCACATTCTGTCTTACCAAATCCGGTTACTGCACAAAGAATCTGACGCTTATGAGTTTCAAATCCTTCATTTAACTTCTGTATAACTTCCAACTGATGAGGGCGAAGCTGTAACATTCGACACTTTCTGCTGGGATACGCCCAGCTACGTTAAGGGTGGGGAGCAAACCCAAATCTAATGTATGTGAAGCATTAAATTATGCTCCCCGTTAATTAGTTAGGGATTACAAATGTCTCTAATTTCTTTTCTGCTTTTTCTGCACGACGCTTCCAATACTTGATTTGATCTAACTTATCAGACAATTCATTGGTTTTAATCGCGAGCTGTGATTCTAATGCGCGGTTAGTGGCTTCGAGAGTTTTAATATGAGACGCCATTTCTTCAAGCTTGTTGAGCGCAAGCGACTTCTCTTCATCTGTAGCCTCAAGCGTAGCCGCAGCAAGACGCCTTGTGAGAGCTTCATTTTCCTCCACGATTGCAGCCATCTCCGAGGCGATCTCATCTTCGTATGTCTCTTCTTTCGGCACTGCTGGAATGGGCGCATCATCATTCTTTTTAACCTTTACTTCGTATTCTTTATTATTTCTCTCGACCTTGATTACATCTGGTTTGATGCCAAGTGAGTCGCGAACTTTTGCTACAAATGGATGTGATACTTCAAGCCATTGTGCGATCTGGCGATTAGATGTCTCAGACCACTCTACATCATCTAAAAGCATCATCAATTTTTTGCGCTTGTCTTCAACAGATAAGCGTAGTCCGTGACCTTTATTGGCTCTGGTAATAGCATAAAACATCGCATCGCGATATGTTCCTTCTATGACTTCAACCTCAATGTCGGCTAAGCCAGCCTTTTTATGAGCAAAGTAGCGATGCCATCCATCAACGAGATAATTGCTAGATCCAACTCGGAATACTTTAATGGCTGGGAATTTGACGCCTTCTCGGAGTATCTCGGAATATTCATTTACGACTTCTTGATTGAGTTGAACACGACCTTGTAATGCACTATCAACTTTAATATCTGTGAGTTTCATTCTTTATTTAATCCTATCTAATGCTAGTTGTAATTCGTAATCGGACGTATTTTTATTGTTGGCAAGCCGTAATGCTTCATTGGCTCGCTCCTTCCATCTTACTACTTCTTGAACCGATCCTTGCATAACACGAGTAGGTATTTTCCCTACTTGCGTTTTAATCATTTCTCTGTAATTCATTTCCCGCACTCTTTTTCGTGCGCTGCAAGATCCTGTAAAAGATCCGCGTGTTGCGCAATAGTTTCGTTAATTGCTTCTGCAATTTTTGCTTTATTAAATATTCGATCCCATGCGTTATCAAACTGTTCCATCGGGATTCCTAGTGGGCGCTGTGTGTCCCCTTTTCCGCCGTCGCGCATATTATTATCCTTATATGATTGATATATATATTATTAATATTAATGTTACTCATTTGGTGGACGCACCCCGCCCTAGGAGTGCGCCTTCAACTGTTACTCATTCGGAGCCACAGCACCCGCCAGTCGTTCATGTCATCGGCACTAGCTTCGCCACCGATATTGCGCTATTACAGACATTTCCCCAGTAACGCTAGGAACCAATCCGCTGGTGTTTCTCTG